>JAABUH010000119.1_pt1 | contig 115094 bp, 155 predicted proteins | sample 5559121 | NCBI WGS metagenome assembly JAABUH01 (sample SAMN10711871, study PRJNA513364) | rock metagenome | isolation source: Antarctica rocks | place: Antarctica: Victoria Land, Battleship Promontory nord | collected 2015-12-28
CCGCGATCGCGCTGAAGTGGGAGTGTTAAGGGATCAGACGCGCCGCGGAAGTACGCGCGTCCGCGCGACTTAAATACAAGTCTTCATTCTTAGCTTTTACTCTTATGCATCTCGTACATTCAACAGGTTCCTTCGCGCTTGGGATTTCCCCAGCTTCGATTGCAGGCATGGTCGATTTTGTCGGGAAAAGGGTGCTGAAGGTTGTCATCCCATCGAGGGATTACTGATCAAGGATCTAGTATCCGATATCTGGAAGGAATGGAAATGATAGATGAGAGCGGAAAAGGTTAGATGGGGCCGTGATGAGCGCACAGACCACCGCGTTTCCCCAAACGTCCCCATCCAAACACAAAACCCTGAACGCTGATCATGCCTTGGAGGGTTGCTTACATCAAACCCCACCAGCTGACTACCTCTTTGCATTTAACGATTCACAATTGAGGAACCACTACATACACAATCGACAATACCAACGTAAGCCCTCTTACATCATACACTCATTACCATGCCTCGAGCCACCAAGTCCCCACCGAGACCAAACCTTACATCAAACCCGACTCGGTTGACGGATCGAAGCCGAAGAAGCAGCGTACCGGTAAAGGCAACGCTTGGACAGGCGAAGAGCTTGTCCAGCTTCTTCAGCACGTCGAAATCCATGGATCGAAGAGCTCCAAGGCTTTTGGTACCGCAGTCCCCGGGAGGACGGGGAACCAATGTTATCAGACCTGGCCGTGAGTCTTCCGGTGCTATGCCTGATTGGCTGACGCCGTCATCAGCCAAGTGGTTTCACCGTATTTGAAGAAGGCTTTGAGGGAGAAGGGGAAGGAGGGGAAGCTATGTGACGGGGAGGATCGGGTGGACAGCTTCGCTTCGATGCATGCCGCATCATCTTCTCGGCGGACTGACCCTCTCATAATCCTAGAGCCCGTCTTTGGCAACCGATAGTGCCTTCTCTTCACCTCAGCTTTTTCGCTCGGACCCACAGTTTTGTCTTGGTCAGGCGTGCAAAGATGACAGAGAGGGGCAGATCAGCGTGTGATGATGAGTATACCCAAGCCGTACGTACCAGGCGACTTCTTTCCCCTTGTCCGGTTTGAAACCCCTCGGATGCCGCCTTCCAGTCGGTGACGAGGGTCATCTCATATGGAATCCCGGAGTATGGAAGTTTCGGTGGACCGACAACTGAGCAGATGAAGGGCATCTGCCAGTCCGGTCGGAGCGCCGCCAATCGCTGCTAGAAGTCCTTGCCCAACCCCTTGTGCTGGAAGTCGCGGATGACGACTTTCGCCAAGACGACATCATCGTTACTTGCTTTCATCTGAAGCATAGCCCAGGGATCTGATGTTGCGTATGACCCGAGGAATCCAAGAACTCGCGGGATGATGGTCAGGCAGTCCAAATGGTGGGTGAGCTTGAGTAAGGAATAGGTTTGATTCTGATCGAGAGTGTTGGTTACCGGACGAGGGAGTATGACCATGTCAAGGAAAACCTGGACGACGGCCGAAGAGTAGTCGAATTCGGTGAGTTCGGTACTAGAGTTCGCGGTGATACACATGCTTTCGAAGAAGACGGTGCTAGAAACTTCAAGCTAAAGACAAGGGATCCGAAGGGAGTTCACTCACCTCGCGCGAGCCAGCTTCCAGCTTGAGGCTTTGAAGGGTATAGTATAGTTGAGCGGATGGTGACGTTGTCGAGAGGGTCACAGTGGTGAGTGTGACAGTCCCCTTTCTTCTCTCCATCATCTTTGTGTGGTTTCGCTTTCTTCTCTTCACCATCTTGGCGTGGTTTCAGATCGCCTCCTTCGAATTTGCGCTTTTGAGTCATGATAGCGAGAGATCAATCGATGCACGCTTGATATCATACCGTCATCGGACTTCCGAGCGGTTCTGGTGATGTCACTTACTGGAAAATTTGGTAAAGTCGTCTGAGGATTACGCAAAGGATACGTGTGAAAGCAGAAGAACGAATCCAAGAACGGAAATTAAGGGGAAACCATGTCAGGTAATTGGTCCCGGTTCTCCGGTGGGTCCGTGCACGCGCCGCATGGTCGCCCTGAAGACGTCATTGGTGTCGAATTTGAGCCCATTTTGACTTGCTGGATTGCCGCTTGACTAAAGCTTTAGAAGATCCGTAGGGCAGTTTTGTATGTTCCGCTGTAAATTCATGCCGAAGACATCTATAGGTCTTGAAAGCTGGATTTGTGTACCCAACCGACCATCAGGCCATTACGCTGAGTGTTAAAGTATTCCCCTTGCAACAGCCTTAGGCTCGAGCTGATGGATCACCTTAAAAGAGTCAATGACGTATGGACGAGGCGAAACTTAAGACAGAAGCGAGAGGCGATGATCAGGATCCTTGTGTACAGCGTCATGTGGATGCATGCTGTATCATCCTCCCATCATCTCCCACTCCAACACTCAAGAGATCTCTCCAATCTCTGCTGACGATCGAGCCGCTCGCAGTTCTAATATTACTGATGAGCTCGCAGTTCTTGTATCACTGATCGGAACGAATAATAAGTCAGGCTACCATAGTATGGCCTGGAAGCTGTACTTACTGGATCAGCTATTTCCCCTTGTCCGGATTGAAGTTTTCCGCAGCTAGAGCCCACTCGATTTCGAATGTCACTTTCTTCGTAGACCGGTACCTTTGAACTTGAGAGCATAAAAAATGCAACGAGTGAAGGGCATCTGCCAAAGCGAACGGAGGTGCCCAATGTGGTCCCAAAGATTCTTGATGATCCGTAATAACCCATGTGGCGAATGGTTATCTTGGCGAGGCCTCCATCTCCATCCTCTGAAGCATACTTGAGAAGTGGCCATGCATCGTACGATGATATCACCTCGAGTTGAGCTGGAACCATTGTTGTGATCTGAGTGAACTCGAAAAGGCGACAGATTTGAGCAGCGAGTACGTGCTGCGGAAACTGAGTTCCGATAGCTTAGTGGAAAGACCTGTGATGATGTCCAACAGTGCCTCGAGTACTTTGGGAAGGTAGACCAACATTGATTGGCTCGTCGGAGATCTTTGCCGCGGTCCGCATGCTTTCTAAATCGGTACTATGGCCATATTAGCGCAGGCTAGGCATTTGGAGGGATGTCTCCACCTCGCTTGAGCAAGCCTCCAGCTCGATGCCGTGAAGGGTTACATCGTCGTTGGACTCGAAGATCACATCAAGGACCGGGTCTCGATGATACCGTCTCATCGGACCGCTAAATTTCAAGCTCGACTGACAATGGTGCACCGTACGTCTTCGATCGAACGGCCCTGGGCAACGTGATCATTCTCTCGCATCACGCAGTTTTCCCTCCGTGCACACACCTCAAACGAGCGGGGGGAGATGGACAGGGCACCGTAGATGACACATCTTAGTAGTGTAATCGTTCCGTCTGGAGGTTCAGCCTCTGAAGACCTGGAGCACTGTGTATTGGCGCCTGACTTTGCCTGCAGAAGCAAGTGCATCTTGCATCGCCTTTCTCTCGTACGGACAGAGAAACCACTCTGGAATGATCACTCACTCCCTAAGTTCTGGACGGCTTGACGGACCTAGCATATCAAGGAATGGCAACAATCATCAGCTCAAGATACCACGACGTAAGTCTGGATGTATACGCACCTGGCCTTTTTCGCCTCTTTGTCCGAATTGAGCGCCTGGGCTGCATCGTTCTACTCGGTGACGAAGTGGCAAGCCTCGCGCCTATTCACGCTGGCCCCGGGGGAGAGCGAAGAAAGGGCATCTGCCAGCTCGGACGAACCAGAAATCGGGAGTCAGACTTTTCCCTCCGAAGTGACCAATACCGAGCTTCGCAAGATCGGCGTTCCCGTCGGACGCCACAGTCAGGATAGCCCAAGGGTTGGATCGGACTTGTGATTCGAAGTGGATTTGAGCTGGCGACGCGAGATTCACGCATTCGAATTACTGGCATAGCTTGACAAGCGAATAGGATTGGACAAGATCAAGAGCGAGAGTTTGAGCGACAGGGAAGGTGACCATGTCTGAGAAGACGGCCATGACTATGGAGGAGTAGTCGAGATGAACGCCTTGTCACCGGAGTTTGCGATGACGCGCATGGCTTCGAAAATGGGACTGGTAGCAATTTAGCGAACCTTGGACACTGGCTTATCTGTGAATGTATGTTCTCACCTTGCCTGAGCCACACGCCGCTTGCAACCTTGAATAGCATGTTGTCATTTGACCGGAGAGAAGCATCACTCGATGGTCCGCGGTGATAAGGGTGGAGCTGGCCTTTGAGATCCTTGCGCTCGGTGGCCATGAAGATGAAAATGCATTCCGCTCCGAGGCTTTGGAAGCTAGGAGGTCTTCATAAGAACCTCTATTGCCTTCTGATAGTCGTGAAACTCACCTTGGTCAGTAAAGCGAGATAGACCTCTACTTGGGGCATAAGAAGAATGAGAGAATGGAACATAGGAGAGAAAGAAAGAACGACAGAAGGGAAAACTGGACAGCGTGTTTTGCGGTCATTCCGGTCTTCGGCGGGTCCGTGCGCGCTTGATAGCCCTGAAGACGTCAATTGATGGATTGGGTGCTCGCGCTGAGTTGATCGCAAGTGTGTTTGGCACTGATCCAGTGGTCTTGCTTGTTCAAAAGCTAGTAGCGAGCGACGCTGGGCGCCGAAGCATGCGAGTGACTCGAAATTCAGCCATGGAATGGATTGATCAGGTTGCAATTTCCACGACTCATCTCTCCGCTTCCTACGCCTCCACCACCCAGTCTCCTCTTCCTTCTCCATTCTTCCTCTGATGTATCTGATAAACACAGACAGACTTAGAGGATAGATCAGAGGCTAGAGTTGATATTGTCGGCAGGGTACACGATATGGTGTTGACTGTAACCACCTGACGACAGTTTTCCCATGCTCGGGTCGAGCCCACATCTTACTTTGTGCTATCATTTGAAAGCGGACCCAGACGATATGGACTTTCTATCTTATATAAAGCCCACGCTTGGTGGAAATGTACTTCCTAACTAATTTTGCGAATCTGAAAGGCGAGAGCAGGACGACGGGCACAGAAAAAAGGGAGAATACATCTTCTGTTGAACTCGCAACGTCAAGGTGAGAATCGCTACTGAAACATGGTTTCCGGACATCGCATCACAAGCTAGGAATATCCTTCCAGTGCCAGAAATGCCACCTTGACCTCTTACTCTTCCCGTCCTTTTCACCTCCTCCTTGCGCGGCGCTCTCATCAGGCTTAAGGTCGGTTGTCGTGCTGTGGCCATATCCAGCTTAATAAGGGCAAAGTCATAATGATAACTCACCGTGAAAGCTGCTCTCGAATGCAGGACCTGTGCCTACCCAGGAAATGGCTACCCTCGTATCGGCAAGCTTGAATACGTGCCTTGCTACTGGGTGCATCCTCGGTGTAGATTGAGCTGGGCGGACCATCTGGGGCTAAGCGGCGTAAAATAGGGACCTGCCAATCACTTCGAAGCTGGCCCAAACGGGTCCAAAAGTAGTGAGTGTCGAATCGCTTGTAGTCGGCGTGGCTGAGACAGATCCTTGCGAGTGCAAGGTCATCATCGTCGGAAGCCTTCTTGATGACCGCCCAAGGATCGACTTCCGCCAGGAAATTGTGTCGGTGAATGACCCGTAGCTCGATAGCTTTGCGGTCGAATTGTTGAGCCAGCTTGAGCAATGCGTAGCTCCCTTCGAGATCGGTGTTTGGCGATATCTTCGTAGCGACGCCAGTCATGTCTAAGAAGACGTCGGGGTTATTGGAAGGGGTATCGATGTCGGTTGACTCAGTGCTCGGTTTGCTTGGAATGTCCTGCATGGCGGCGAAGACAGGACTAAAAGGTCGTGAGCTTCTTGTTAGACGGGTGTAAGTTGTAATAACACACCTCGCTTTGCACAATCTCCAGCTTGATGCTTTGCACGGCATGTTGTCACTTGATCTGAGAATCAGATCGGCCAAGGGAGAGCGATGTAAGGGTGATACTCGCCCGCATGGCTGAGGGGATCCTTAAACACGATCATTTCGCGGCGTCGACGTCGAATTCTTGGCATATACCGGGCTGTGAAACCAGGTTAGAATCCGCTGTTCCTTAAAAAGGAGAAGTGTGTCATTCTTGACCGTGATATCGAAGCCCGCAAGGGGACTACACATATGAGATAGAGCTGTTGAAAAAAGGGGGAGAGATTGGAAAAAGAAATCAGAAAGTTATGATTGAGTCGAAAATTGACATTATTAAGACTTTCTGCAGGTCCGTGCGGGGACAGATCCAGGCCAGTTACCCTGAATACGTCATAAGGAGAACCGTACCACGAGGCGTCATCGCTCACGATACCTCACCTCCGCATATTTCTGCCAACCGATTGGTCCTCTGACGCACAGCCATCCCTCATGCAGAGTATCTACCAAGTCACCTGTGATTATAGAGTGTATCAGTCCATCGAGATTTTGCAAGCGTTGTCATTCGGGAATTACGCGTCAAGGCCAGATAAGGGTCACATAAACATGGATGATTGTATGTCTTTGCGCCACTCTCGATATATCTCATCAGCTCTTTCCCCACATGACCTCGGCTTGTGGCACTCGGTACATCGCCCTCCTATGCAGTACACAAACCGGCTAGCCACGCCACTTTAATCAGGCTGAGTAAAATGCCGAATCAGCGAGTTGGAGAGAAGAACAGCGATTCACTTACCTTAGTTTCGGCTCCCAGCTTGTGGGGACAAAGCCTTCCGCCGCCTTTTGCCGGTCTCGGACGAAGTCACCACTCCGTCGTGACTCATCAAAGCGATGGCCAGAAGAGGTGTCCGAAAAGATACAGCGTAGGAGGGGTGCGTACCATTCCGGTCAAATAAGATCGATTAGATCGCCGAGTTTCCCATATAAACCCTGACTATCGAGCGCGAGATGCTTGATGCCGGTTCTGGCGAAATCGACGTCTTAATGGAACGAGGCGAGGCAGATGATTGGCCACGGATGGGCATCGGCGAGCGTGGAGATCCTCGTATTCCCTAAGGCCTCGATAGTGATTGCAGTCAAACTTGCGGCAGAGTTGGAGTAACGAGTATGTATCGCCCAGATTGGTTGAGGTCCAGGACGTGCTGCAATCACCGTGTCGAGAAAAACTTCGAGCGCAGTGGAGGGGATGTCGAGATCGATTGGCTCATCATCCATGCCACTCGATTCGGATTCGGCTCACACGTTCCCAAAGTCAATCTTCGGAGTCTGATCGGCCAGCTGGCTAATGGCGATCCTCGCCAGCACCACGTCGTCATTGTTGGAAGCGAAGCATATCGCTGCACAGGGATCTGGCTTGGCCAGCAAATTGAGACCAGCCTCGGCTTCGAAGCAATCGAATTGACGGCAAAGCTTGAGAATCGCATAGCTGTCGTCGAAGTTGGTAGAGAGAGTGAGGGGAGTAGCCTGCGCCCGTAGCATCCAGGAAGACTTCCAGTACATGAGAGGGTACGTCTATGTCAATATGCTCGGCATTCGGTTGATAGACGGGACTATGGTTCTCAAAAACACGCTTCGATCAGCTGCGGAGAAGACACCTACCTGGCTTTGGCGAGACCCCAGCTAGAAGCCTTGAAGAGCATACTGTCTTTCGACTTCAAAGTCACATCTTCGGTTGTTGCACAGTGGTATGGGTGACGTTCGCCTTTGTGATCGGTAACATGCGTAGTCATCACGATATCGTCGGCGATCAATGAGCTATTACTTGGAGGACTATGAGTTGTAGCCATGTGCTGGGGCGAAGGTGCTCACGATCAAGTCTCAGAATAGATCGAGGTGAAGAAGAACAATGAGCTGGAGTGCAAAAGGTAGCATGACGTGATTCTGGCTCGTGAGGGGAAATATTGGCGCGGGCTGAGCTGAGAACGTCGTTGGTGGCAGTGTCAGAGTGGCGAATGCCGCCAATCAAACACCACAATATAGTGCATTGTCTTGCATGCTCCATCGAGGCATCTTCACGCGGTCCACCAGTATCCACCAGTATCAACTCCATCGGGCATCTACCTAAACATGAGCATCGTGTCAGTTTCACCAAAGAGCATGGTTTGGCGACTGACAGATTGGCCGCTCACGCCTCCTTCGGCTCACACTTTTCCGCAGCAATGGTCCAGTCAGTCGTAAAGCTCAGCACAGTCCGTATAGTCCCGTTGACCGCTGCGGAGACCGGCTGGTCCTCGACTACGTAACTCATCAGTGCTCGCTGTCATTCGTCGCCGAAGCGAGATACGCGGTCCCACCACGTATCCTTGATGACGTGATCACCGAGTCTGCGGATAGCGGTCCTTCCAGCCTCAACAACGTTCGTCTTGGCGCCTGCTCAACCACAGCCCATGGGTCGTCCTTCGCAAGATCCTCAAGTCGATGTAGAATCTGCTTCTTGAGGGATTCGCAGTCGAATTTGCGACAAAGATCGAGCAGAGAGACGGTCTCAGTGATGTCTGTGGTGGGAGCGCATGGAGTCGACGGGCTGGAGAAATTCAGGGAAAGTCTCGAGGGCTTTTGCGGTCACTTCGATATCGATAGTATCAGACACTGTATCGCTTTTGGCGATACAACACATACTGAGTACTAGATTGACGTGAGTGATCCCACTGCGGGTATTGAAAAGTACGGACCTAGCTTGCGACAATCTCCAGCTTGAAGCCTTGAAACAGCTTGTTGTCGATCAACTACAGAGTGAGATCATCCGTTGAGGTCGCGGTGGAGGTGTGGTATTCCCCTTTATAATCGAAAGACTGATCGCTCATGGTTATTGGAAGGCAGTTCGATGACTGTATGTGATGGGAGGATCAGCGCAGATGTGAACTAGGCGCAAACGAAGAACCGATACTCACAGAGATAAGTACCAAGGTCTCTGGAAAACTGTTTGAGGATGAGTCAGATGTGGAGATGTGACGGAGAGAACAAAATATGTTCGAGGAATGAGTTGCTCAGGGATGATTCACTGGCGATCCGGGCTTCCCCTTGACGACCATCAATCATCAAAGTGCGTCAGCTGATTCCATCACATCAAATTAGCATCAGCCGAAATTCCTCATCTGACACAGCTCTCGACCGCTCAGCATACATTTCCACCCTTCCTGCTAAACCGCCTGCATACCAGACTCACCGAACAAATTTGAATGCCATGCCCCCTACCCATAAAACACCCATTAAGAGTATAACGCCTTACACCAAATCCAGTCCGACCTCATCAGCCACGACTTCCTCTCCTACCGATATCCAAACGAAAATCTCGTCAAACAAAGCCTCAGCGAAACCTTGGACCGGCGATGAGCTCATAGCGCTCTTTCACTTTGTCGCCAAGCACGGTGCGCCTGGAGGCAGTAATGGATGGGAAGGAGCCGTGACCTGTAAAACCGGACAGCAGTGTCGTGATGCCTGGAGGTGAGTTCGGTCGACGAGTGACTCGCTGAGCAGAATTGCAGGAAGAGGGTTTTTGCAAACATCGAGACCTTTTTGCAAGGGATGGGGAAGAGAGATTAGTGAAGAATGAGGATAGCTGAGGAGGTTGGCGCCCCTGGATCCTTCTGCTTGATGGAGTCGATAGGTTTGGAGGACGATGGCATACATGCTCGTGAGGTCGCCCATGATTACCTTCCCAGATGTCACTGCCTTTCCCCTCACTTGCCTCGTCCCCTTCCCCCCTTCCCTGGCTTCTTCCCCCTAGATTTCTTCTTTTCGATACACCTCGGACAGATCCAATTCCCCTCCGGCGTTTTATCGAGATTAAGACAAGCCAAGTGATACTGAACATCACCACCTCTTTCAGCATTCACATCTCTTTTCGAGGAGAAGACTCACCCATTCGATCTCGCAATCATCATCATCACACCCAATCATCTCCCCATAGCTGACCTGCCGACAAGTGCAGTACACCTTCGAATCGACCTCTCCGTCTCTTCCAACTCCATCAGGATCGATCATCTCAATATCGTAAACCTGCGAGCTCTTCATGGCACTTCCATTCCGCTTGACGACCGGTCGTGCTTCCTCCTCTTCTCCTTCACTATCATCATCCTCATCCTCGTCGTTTCGCGATCGCTTGTTTCCTGATCGGGCGCGAGAAGTCCGAGCCTTATCGTCACCAACGACTGTGGCATTTGCCAGGACAGGAGTGGCATTCACGCTTCGAACGCCGAGATTGGATCCTTCCCCACTACCTATATCCAGTCCGAGACCATCTTTCCGGTCTGCAGAACGAAATCTTTAGCGATGCATTTCGATGCTGAATGCTGCAAAGCTGCTCACCTGCCTCATCTGCTGAGTCATCCGTATGGTCATCCTGCTCGGCTTTGCGTGCCTTGCTAGCAGCTGCAGCGAGCTGACGAGCGGTCTGAGGCTGTGACGGCTTGCCAGTGAAAGCGGTGGCCGAACCAAGGGAATCAGCAGGTGAGACGGCTCGATTTGCCCTATCACCATATTCAGCAAGAATACCAATCGCCCGGAAGCTTGTACAGCTTCATGAAACGCCTGACTCACGGCTTCCTCCTCTTCACCGAACCCTTCTTCTTCTCCTCCCTCTCCTTCCCACCACCAACACTCGACACCTCATCATCAAGAGCCCTCCCGGTCCCAAGCTGCTGCAACCTGCTCTTCTTCTTTTTCGTAGGTGTATCTCTCTCCCTATCCCCGGTCGTTCCCACCATACCGGTGATAGCTGATCCCGAGGCGTATCCTCGACCTCCGAATGGCGAGTTGGCGGCTCGGGAAAGGACACCGCGGCGGTTGTGCGATGGTGGTGGGAGGTGTGAGAGGGTAAGGGAGTGGGTAAAGGGGGATGGCGGGCCGGGGTTTAGTAGGGTAGAGGCCGCGAGGAGGTTGGAGATGTGTCGCTGATGTGCCATGATCTAAGGAGCAGAGGGTGAGTCTTATCGCGAAGACAAAACAGCAAGTTCTGCTGCTTCTGTTGCTATCTGACTCACACCATCGCAGGCCCCGCCAGCAACTCGGATCTTATCGTCCCCACCCAGCTTATACCTAGCAGCTTCCTCAGCGATCTCTTGAAGCAGCTGAAACCTCTGCTCAGGTCCTATTGAGCTATCTTGTATCCAATCAATGAGAGTATTGAGCTTCTTCTCGAGGTTAAGTAGAGTCGCTAAGCCCGGTGTCTCAGCTTTGACCTAGCAACCCACTCCGGCAATCAAGCTTCACCGGAAGAGAGACAGAGGGAAAAGCTGATATTACTCACAGTAAAGGACAGCACCGAGCTCGTTCAGATCACTGTGCACCCTCGTGAGCTCGGGAGGGATCTGGTCCATGGTGTCCATGATATCCTGGACGATGAGGAGGTCTTGTGCGTCCCCCGAAGGAGGAAGAGGGGGAGGCGAGACTGAGGTGGCATGCTGAAGGGCGGCTTTGGGCGGCATCTGCTATACTTCTTCTCACCCGTCTACAGAATTGAATGGTGTAGCTATAGCGAGTTCACAAAGAGGTGTATGCTCATGAAGCCAAAGTAGGGGGAGAGAAGGGAAAGCAGAAGGGGAGTGCGGGGAACCGGTAAACGCGCTCCAACTTGATGACGCGGATTTAAGCTTGTCGGTTTATCAAACATACCGGTAATTTCTGAGGAGCTCTGGCTACCTAGCTCACAGAGCTTCTGTGCGATTGCCATCATCACCTCTCATAAGCCAACCTCGAGAATGGCGAGCGTGAAGCCGTGAGTCCGCATTCCAACGAGTGTTTTGTCAGCTGATCATACGGGATTGGTAGAGTGAACACCGATTGGGCAGCAGATGAGGATGTCGGTCAGTCCCCTCAACCCTTTTGCTTGGGAGCCCACAGTTGACTGGCTTGTGACCTGTAGCTGAGCCACTACCGACTACTACCGAGACGACCGGCGTGGATGGTATCACCACCGTCATCAGCTGGAAGCTCGACGATCAGAATCGGAGAGTCAAGGTTGGTTCGGCTATCCTAGCCTGTTGTGATAAGGGTTGGCTGATGCAGTTTCAGGTGACGAGGAGGGTGAGGCGGAAGTTGCAAACTCAGATCGTTTCGCATACTATTGCGGAGAGAAAGCATTGGGCGAAGTGAGTCTTTCTGCCTGTCATCACATCGGGGAGAGAGGCTGATGATTGTCAGATTTGGGCTGGACAAGGGAAAGCCGTCTGGACCGGATCGAACGACCACTATCATCGGGGAGAACATTCACTTTAAGGTCGCAGCTATGAACAAGGTACGCCTATCACCTCAACACATTACTACAGCTCTAAATGATGCTCGGCTAGGCTGAGCCAGTTGAGACCGTCGAAGCTGGCCCAAAACCCGTCACAGGAAAAGCTGTAGTATGCCGACGCTGTAAAGGAGGCCACTTTACCGCCAAGTGCCCGTACAAGGACCAGCTGGCGGCCATTGACAATGTCGATGGGGATGGTATGGAAGATGGTCCTGCATTGGCGGAGGCAGCTGGAGGTTTGACTCCGAGAGGAGGGCTTGGTGCGGGTGGTGGTGTAGGTGGGAAATACGTTCCCCCGTGAGCTCTCCTTTCGCCCTTTGCTAGGAATGAAGGCACTGATGCTCTTGAGCAGAGGCCAACGAGGAGGCGGAGGTGCTGGCGAGTCGATGTACCGCCAACGAGATGACCTTCCTACCCTTCGTATCACATCGCTATCTGTCGATGCGGAGGACGAGGATCTTCGAGCATTGTTCGAGCCATTCGGCAGAGTAGCGAGGGCGAACGTGGTTCGGGATCGTGAGACGAGGGAGAGTAAAGGGTTCGGGTTCGTCAGCTTTGACAGCCGGAAGGATGCGGAAAAAGCGCTTGGCAAGATGAACGGCTTCGGTGGGTAATCTATGTCATCGCTCAGAGATCTGCTGACGAGTTCACTTAGGGTACGACTCCTTGATCCTATCTGTTTCATGGTCTCGTAAGTCTATTCGACTTTGTCAGCACGTTTTAGCTGATGCCTTCTTCAGTGCCACGGGAACCTCGACCTTGATGTACTCTTTTTCTACGCTTTGCATGCATCATTCTTTATATCCGACTCGGGGCTTATTGGATTCCGCATGTGTCTCGATTGAGGTACCTCTTGGAAGAGCCTCAGCCAGCGGGTTGAGAGGCCTTGTCCTGTGGACGGGTGTGGCCCAGACATGTAAATTGCGGCTTTGAAATCAGAAGCGCCGTATCGGCCCTCAAGCTCCTTTTCCCCCGTCCCCCCTCTTCCCCCTCCTCCTATACTTGTTCAAGCATAAACAATACATTTCTTCCTTGGTAACGCAAGCTGCGTGAGGATGTAAATCCGATGGGTACGATGAGATGAGCATCTTAGCAATCGTTTTTCCGTGATGAATGACGGAACAGGCAGTTAACATCACCCAAAATTGCACCCGTAAACTCCCCGCGTAAAATTGCTGTATCTTTCAGGGCCGAACGCGTCCGCCTGCCGTGGGTTTCGTGTAGCCGGTCTTACCCGTGTTTCAGCTGGAAAGGAGCGATAATTGCTTGCTTGTATACACAGACATTGGTGATCTCACAACATTCATTCAGCGATTCGTGGTCTTCCATTCCGCACGATCGACCACAAATAGTACATCATTGACAGTGGGAGTCGAGGCGATCGACGTTTGAAGTCAAGTTTTGGGTTGTCAACAATAGCGAGATCTGGGAAATCAATAGGTGGTCCGAGCACCCCGTCTTCTGGACAATCGATATGGGTCCTCGACGACAGCGGCCTTAACACACTATCTTCATCTTTCATCATCCCCAACAAACATCGACAGCATTGGATCACGCAAAGCAATATCGACTCCTCACCGTCAATAACATCGACTCGTCTTCAATCCATCCTCGATCCATCATCCCGGCTACTCCTCCTAAAACGATAACTTACCAAACCCATCCTCTTCTATCATGTCCATGTCATCCTCTCGACCCTTCGCAGCTCCATCCTACCCCACCTCCCCCTCACCCACCACAGCTTCATCTCTAAATTACTCCCAATACGGCTCAACGTCCTCTTTCTCCCCCTCTCGCAATCCATCCGCATCCATCTCCTCATCAAATTACGGCGGTCCTTCAGCACGTATGCCCGGCGGTCCAACTTCAGCATCGGCATCTGCACCGATGAGGAATGGAGGGTTGAAGCCTCCTTCTTCTGCTGGAGGAGGAGGAGGGGAGAGGATGATGGAATCTAGGGAAGTTGCTAGGATACATTGGAGGGCTTTGAGGGAGTTTCTCCGAACTTGGCTCGAAAAGGGTCCGTCTGCACCTCCCCTTCACTAGACAGAGCTCATGGATAATGTAGAATCACCATCTTCACGAGCGTCCGCGCGAGAGAAGCTTACACGACTTACGAAACTGCAGTTTCAAGAGCTGTCGACGGATGTTTACGATGAGCTCATGCGGCGGATCATTGTGGATAACGGATCTCTTGAAGGTGCTGGTATGTTTGACAGTGCTGGATTTCATATAGCCGAACTGACGACATTCTTGATAGCCCCCTTTTTACCCGTACGAGACGATTTCCATCCCAAGCGTAATCAAGCGAGACAGAAACTCGCGACTTTACCCAAGAATCGGTTTAAGGATCTGGCGAGTGATGTATTCCACGAGCTGAGAAGACGATATCCAGAGTTTGACGAGCAAGACGTCAGTTTCCCCAACATGTGCATCAAGCTTTTAAGCTAACGCGTTTGGGATCCAGGCAATGGAGCCGACCTATGACGAAGCACAATTTAGCGAAAAACCGCCACCTGCTCCCGGACCAGCACCTACGCGACCACAATATCCCCAAAATCCCTCACAATCCTCCTTGCGCGATCGACACCGCGAGAATCCTACTCCTCCGCCCATAAGTCGCCTTGCGTCCTCTTCTTCACAACACCAGCGACAAGGCTCGCGAAATATCAGCGGAGGTAGCTCTATCGTTGAACAGCCACAACATCGATCACGTCCCAGTCGGGATCGGGACATGTATAGCGAGAAGCCGAATGGATATGGAGATCGACAGCAACCGAATCTAACCGCTGCAACGAGCGAAGTGGTCGTTCCGAATAAGTCTCGATTACGCGAGGAAGAGATCGAGGTTCCCTATGCTCGGGATAGCCAACTCATGGACACCCGAAGAGCGTCATCACAAGCCGAAAGTCGAAATAGCATCGGACGAGAGAGTCAGACTAGCTCGATACATGATCGGGCTCGGACTCCGCGTGATCATCGTGGCGATCCGATGGAAACCCTCTCACCAGCAGCAACTGATGATCGGGAGTATTATGATCGGATGAGCTTTTCGTCAAATCTGACGAATAAAAGTAAGCAGGCTGGGCTAGTGACTGGGTGGGATGAGGACAGGGAGCAAAAAATCCGGGCGGAGTATGAGTTTCGGATCGCAGGATTGGAGAGGAGGACTGCGATGGCTGAGGCAGAGAGGGAGGAAGCGAGGAGGTCTGAAGTTGGAGAGAGGGATAGGCGGAAAGAGTGGGAGGAAGAGGTGCGGGGTCTCAAAGAGGTGAGAGAGCTGGCATCTGACATCTGACGATTGCTGAACTCCCTTAGCGTTCCGCGATACACGCTTCGTCGTTACGGTCAATGCAGCATGAGCTGGACGTGGCTCGTGACGCTGCTGAAACAGCACGGAAGCACAGCGAACAAACGTCTCGGTCTGCACAGGACGAGATCAGTCAATGGCGAGATCGATGCGATGGCCTAGAAGACGAGTTTCGACGTTTGGAAGACGAGAAGACGGCATTGGAAGAGCGGAATGGTCCAGGTGATGTAAGTGGCATTTCGGAAGAGGATGATAGCCACTGATGCTGGTAACAGGGCGATCAAGGCGTTGCCGAGCTGAAGAACCAATATCATTCCCTGGTCGATGAGCTCAATGCGCTGTCTGTCCGAAATGACGAGATCATGGCGGAGCGAGAGCAAGATGCAGCCACCATGAATGACATGGAGGCGAGAGTGGAGGAGTATAAGCGCAAATACGATGCGGTACGGATAGAGCTGCGAAACCTCAAGGGTATGGGCTCCGTCCACCAGCATGAACATAGGCTAATGGGAGATAGCTACATCGACCATGTTCGTGTCCAAGCCTTTCACGGACGATCACCTACCCGCTTCTGCGGATGGCAACATCGCCGACATCAACGTGTCATCGTTCCAAAGCGCCGTCGATGGACTGCTCGCAGCTGCGAGGTATGCCAGGCAGACCGATTCGAGGGGACTTGAGCTGATCTTCGCCAGATCATCGACTCCTACAGGTGTGCTACCAGCGATGAAAGCTATCGTCGAGGCCGTCGCCGAGATCGGCGAGGACGTCAAGGCCTTCGAAGCTCATCCTAACCTCGACGTCGATGTCTCTCGCCTCGAATCGATGAAGCACGAGTCGACGGGAAGACTGAACAACCTCATGCAAGCTGCACGCAAACACGCTATGGCTTCAGGCTTGTCACCAGTCTCGCTACTCGATGCGGCGGCGGGACATCTCAGCGCAAACGTGGTAGAGATCATCAAGCTTCTCAAGATCAGACGAAGCGCTCAGACTCGGGATATGCGGAGACGAGGAAGTAATCTAAACATCAAGGATATGGTGAACAGGAGTGATGCTAAGACGGCCAATGGGAATTGGGACCGGGAATATGGCGCCGAGGAAAGATTGAAGGAGTCGCCGGTTGTTCCCAGGCGGCTAGCTGAGGAACCTCCTTTACCGAGACAAATTAGCCGCATCGGCACGCCAACAGAGACGAGAAGCAATGGGTACAATCCTGCTTCGACGGCTTCTACACCTCCCACTTTCCGGATTAACTCGTTCCAGTCCGCTTCTTCGGGCCATCGGAGCGACTCGTTTGATCTCGAGCGGAAAGCTTCGGTTGCCAGTGATCGTCAAGGACCCGTTCGACCGGTCATCGAGACACGGGCTATCAATGGTAACAATGGGTACAGCCGGACTTCTCTTGCTTCGGCGACATCAGGCTCGAGTGCAGTTGCTCCAGCTACGGCCTATGACTCGCCTCGGAACGGCAAATCAGTTGAGGTTGAGGAAGATCTCGACCTGTTGGGCGAAGGCGGAGACGAGCAGGAGTGGGAGGATCTCAAGGTGAGTTTTAGTGGGAGCTTGCGTTCTCGCAAATCCTGATATCTATCCCAGCCATACCTCAACACTCAATCCTCCGCACTGGTCAACTCGATTCAAAACCTCCTCGCAGCTATTCGTACAGGCGGTCAAGGTCCAGCTCTGAACGAACATCTATCCGAAGTCATCGCCATAGCTTCCTCAATCGTAGCAGTTTCAACCAACTCCTTACCCACCGTGCTGCGTCCAGAAGGGAATGTCTTTCTGAAAGATCTGGTGAATAATACGAATAAGCTGAGTGAGGCTCAGGAGAGTGCGAAGTTGGGTGGTGGAGCGCAGTTTGAGAAGAATGTGAGGCAACAGATTGCGAGTGCTAGTTTTGGGGTGGCGAAGAGTTTGAAGGCGCTCATGAAGCTGGGGACGGAGTGAGAGGGTGAGCGGGGAGAGAAAGGAGGAGGAGGTGGGGGAAAGGGGATTAATGTGATCGGGGCACGGTTGGGGGAATGAAGGTTTTGAGGCTGGGGAATCATCGGATAGTCGAACACGAAGCATAGTGATTCGGACATCATGGTACATCACGTCTCACCCCTCAACAGGAAGCCCCTCAAAAGCAACCCTTCAGCCTCTTAAATTTCGTATCGGCCACTGTAGTCCAGAAAGAAGGTGTCTTTTCCTCCTTGTTCTGCTTACTCGCCTTCCGCTCTTCCCATCCTTGCGTCAAGCAACATCTCCAACCCGTTCTTCGTCCTCTGAGTCCCTACCTTTCCACCCTGACTACTTTCCGGGTGAAGATGCTCGGCAATTGTCCCGTTCATCCTCAATGGCGCAAGTTGACGATCCATACAAGGTGAACATCGCCCATTCAGCAACGCAATCGGCGGAGGTAGGTGATAATACTCCTTCTTGTTGTCGGATGGAGGGGGAGGTGGACCCATCTCTCCTTGTAAGTACGGTAGTTCGGGAAGAGGTGGTGTCTCGGGACCGTTCGATGTGGATGAGCCTGTTTCGGAATTCGTTCCTGGTCCTGGGGCTTGGGGTGAGGTGAGAGATGCTGCTGCTGCTGCTGCGGAATGGAGGGAGAGTCTTGCTTGAAGGACTGTCAGGCGGGTTTGGATCAGGGCGGTCAGACGCTTTGTAAGGTTGTCAGTCAGCGTGACGAAAATGGGGGAGGAGGTGAATTTATCGCATGACGTACCTCTTCTTCGACCTTTTTCGCTCCTAAGATGGCTAAGAGGAGATCACGATCACCTTCCCCCGATCGCTGGAAGGAATCGAGGATCGAACCGAGACTAGCTGGTGGAGGAGGCTACATCGTCCAAACCTATCAACCAAGAGTCGAGTATGTAAAAGAAGGAAGGGTGACTTACAAGCTCTTCATCCCACCATTTCCCACCACCCGATCCACCAAGAGCGATCCCAAGGCCTAGCGAAGGTGTTTCGGAAGGCTCTCGACGCGATCGTGGAGGGCTTGGCGGGAGTTGAGAGGTGGTTTGGCTAGGTGATTCGGTGTTGGATGAGAGGGGGTACCACTTTTGTCGTGAGGTGGCGTAGTTGTGAGACTGAGGTGGAGCAATGGAGTATGGATGATGTCTCTGGTGATTGGGTTGAGTATGGTTTCTGGAGGATCCGGCGGTGGTCATCTTGGCTGATTATGCGGTTTGGCTAATTCAGGTCGACCCGGTTGAGACTGTAGCAATCCTTTGTCGCTACCTCGTCAAATGTCGATCTGCAGATCTCGTCAAATCAAGCAATAAACGCCGTAGTGTATATACCAACTTATCGTCGTTAATAAGGAGATGAACGAGGTATGTATCAGAGAAAGGAAGATGTATTATATGCCCATCACAAACCCCCCCCGTCCCCCGCGCCAAGTGAACGATTTTTCTTGGAGTTGCCAAGACATTTCAATGGGAACTATTCTCCGACCAAGATGTGCCTGATGCAACTTTAGTTCAGATGGCGACAGAGCTACGGATATATCGAGAGAAATCAAAGACGAGTCTGTCTGAATTGATTCCAACGAGCTCTGAAAGAAGGCAGACCACGACTTCCTTCTTACCGACTAAGAAAGGAGGGATGCCCCAAAAATGGCAATGAAATCGACATCCCGCTATAATAAGACCAGGAAAACCCCCTGGAGTCGTACATCCCAAAGTATTTGCGGCAACAAACGCGCTCGGATACCTCGAAATTAGGCTTTCCCAGTGCTCTGATCCGCATCAACGGGAGCTAGATGAGAACTTGCCGTAGCTCAAATGGGGTCTCTGCGACTTCTTGGAAGCTGCGCAATGCAAATAGTCCATGAGGATGATAGATGAAGCCGGAACAGGCGATGGAGAGAGGTGCCATCAGTTGTTCAATAATGACTGTAGTCATACATCTCCGCTCAGTTCCGAGTTGAGCCTGTCTATCAGGAAACGATGCTGTAAGATGGAGAAGCTTGGGAGCTGGACGCTTATCATCCATACAACTCTGCATCATCCCCCAAACCCCCGCTCCATCCTTCTTGCGCTCCAAACAATCCCACCCAAGATCTCGGCTCTCGGATCTCAATCGTTTCTACAATCACGATCAGCTACATCACCTGCTACCCACAGCTGACTCACTCAAGTCTGATACTGAAAGCAGAACCTGCGTGAGCGCGTGGGCGTCTCCTCGATTGTCCCCCTCAACGCACCAAGCTGTAATCACTCCAAGCGGTATTGAGACTGGCGGATCGTTCAGAGAGGCAAGGAGCCGTCGAGTCAGACCTGCAGCTGGTAGGAAGGGAGGGTATAGCTGCGAAGAGGAGCTTTGGGACGTTTCGGAGAGGTTCAGGTTGAGCGGTGGGAGGGTTGTTGTGAGGCGTTCGAGGTGTGGTGAAAGTGATTTCAATGATGAAGGGGGAATCATGTATTGATGAGGCGTGCTGTGCTCATCTATCGTCAGCTCCAGATGAGTGATGTCAGTGCCGGAGATGGAGGCAAACAGGAGTTGCGCATCATCTTGGCTAACGGCATCGAGACTGGCGAGGATGAGGACGAAGCTGAACTCGTTGGATGTGAGGAAGTCGTTTAAGAGGGCTACATGAGCGTCTTTCCGAGACTACGGGTTTTGCGTCATGTCAGATCAGCATCAACAACAATAAAGTAACACTCCAGATGATGGTCCGAATAAGCTGAGTCTCACCTTAAGTGTCGGTGATCTTTGCTGTATGACGAACAGCTCGCCATCAGCCTTCCCATATACTGAACAACCATGTCAGCGTCAATCCTGCATGCCAAATACTCCAGCGATTCTCCAGCTTTTCTGTCCAGCTCCAGCGGTGATAAACGCACCTTCCAATCCACCAGTGACGATACCCTCACCCTCCTCATCACCCCCAACAAAAGGAACGACCGTATCTCCCGTTCCAATCCACCCTACCCGTTTAAGGTCGAGCGAGGCGATAAGTAAGTCCGCAGCTAGTTGAGGTAGGTTGGCTAGGGATACCGAAGGCTTTTTGGGTCATGGATCAGCTCTTGGATTATACCACACCACAACCCGAAAGTAAGGTAAGGTGAGAGGAGGTGAGTGAGGGGTTAGGACTTTGGTGTTTGGCCCTGTACTGACTACTACGATGATTCCCTTCCGGAACGCCGATTTGGCGAACCCCTTGACAGGGTAGAACTCGTCCATGCTAGCACGACGACGATGATCCCGTAATAGTTGGTCTGGTGTGAAAAATTCGAGCGAATGGGATCTGCGGGATGTGGAGAGATTAACTTGAGCGGTGGAATGTCACGATTCGAAATTGAGTATACGAGTACGAGTTGCAAAGGTGATGGAAGTTTGAAAAGGTTGATGGATGATCTGGAACCAAGTAACGTGGACTACAATTTAGAGCCTGTCTGGAAATGACTCACGTCAATGATGGAGTTTGTACTCCGGCACAGGTAGAATGTGCTACATACAACTATTCCTTCACCTCAGCACCCTCCCATTCACCTTATAAATCGCCTCTCTGGCCCCATCAAACCCCCTCCTCGAACCTTCCCTCCCTGCAAACAACCTATAAACAAAAGGCGTATTGACACCATCCACAATCAGTCCATACAATTTCCTCTCCCTCCACCAAAACTTCCACCCTTCCAAACCCCAGCCAAGCGCCTCGTTCACCCCATTCCCAACTACTTTATTCAACCATCTCTCAAACTCGACCGGGTCAGCACCTGTTAGAGGGATACGCCAAGTCTTGATCTGTTTCAGGGCACGATCATAATTCTCATCACACCATCGTTCCATCTCGATCGCTTTGGGGAGGGGGTAGGTACCTTTCCAGACCTGAGCTATGGCTTGAGAAGCTAGGTCTGAATTTGAAAATACTACCGGTGAGAAACCTCGACAAGGTCCGATGAAGGCGAGTGAATCCGGGAATTGGGTCGAGAACAGGGTTTGGTATAGTCTAGGGAAAGGGAGATCGCTCCTATGTTTTGATTTCTCCCATTCCGGTGCTGGAAATTTGGTCGGGTTCGCTTCATCGGAAAGCATCGAGTAATCGAAAGAAAATCCAATGGCGAAGATGACCACATCAATGTCGTCGATCTTCCTTGGTCGGTCGTTACGATCCGGTTCGGCTCGAAACGCTCTCTGCCAGAAAGATTGATGATGTCGCCAGTGTGAAGACGATTGATGATATCCTCGTTCGTCGCTCCCCGGTGAAGAAATGGGAGGAGGAGCAGAGAGAAGTTTCCATTCCTTCTGATATTCTGGGTAAAGCTTGAGGAACATCCTTTTCGTGGCATAGGCGGCGAGTGGGGTGACGATACTTGGGAAGCCGTTGTTGATCTTGCTACCCAGAGCTACCCGGCGACGGGTGAGGACGTGATCGAAGGGTTTACCAAAGGGATACCGCTTCAACTGTACCGGGTCTCAGCTTTGTAAGTTAAACTTCAAAGGAAACAAAATACTCACGATTCGACTACCGGAACGATGTGAGATGTATACCTGCTTGGCCACCCCACAAAGCTCAACCGCGATATCCATACCCATATTTCCCAGCCCAACAACCATCACCTGTTTCCCAACAAACGGTTCCTGTCTGCGTAGTACCTTTTTAGCGATATTCCAGCTTCCTTTCGTGTGTACACACATACCCCTTATATGCCTGACGATGCAACGTTTCCCCTTCGAATCCCTCAATCCCTTGAATCCTTGGTACGAAAGCCCGTGACCAAGGTCCCGTACGAGTAGTGACAAAAGTACGCGATCGAAAATCTCGACACTCTCGCCTCCCCCTCCTCCCTTGTCTCGCAACTTCAGAGCCCATCTTACAGGTCCGGAAGGAGAGAGACGTTCTATTCGAGTGATGGTGATGCCGAGACGGAAGTGCTTTTCGAGGGAGAGGTGAGTCGCGTATGAACGCATGTATGCGCATACTTGATCGGCGGTCGGGTAGTCGGGCGAGTCTGAGGCGCGTCAGTGAGGCCGGGATCTCTGGAAACGAAACATGGGAGATGAGACATCTTCGACCCGTTGGCATGGACCCAATCTCGCCAGAGTACAGTCGGGGTTAAATGGTATGGAAGAGATGCGTGAAAGAGAAACGCTGACTGACCATCTGGGTACGGAAAGTCCTGGTACGCCGACTTTAGCCATCATCAGTGAGACTTGTTCCCTCCCGAGTACTTAACGAGACGAACAAACTAGCTTGCTCCCGTTCGTCCTGGTCACTATAACAATATTCAGCTCAACTTGATCCAGACTCGGCCAACAAAACTAAGCAAGAGAACCACGGCATACCTCTAAGAGCAGTAGTCTGTTTCGGGTCCAAGTTATGTTGCCACAACCCCCCAACATACTCATTCCTCTCGAAACCGACCGCATCCAAACCTGGCCGAGGAGGTTCTTGAGAGTTGTCAAGCCGGAGACGCCTACGTTACCGGTAGTCAGTTCCAGCCCTCAGTCCAAGGAGAAAGAGATTGGTCACCGACCTAAGCCAAGGACGGCTACACGTCCTCCTCGTTGTGCGATCTCGGTGGCCATTCTTTCGGACGAGAATGCCAAGAAAGTGTTTGACTACATCATAGCGAACAGGAATGATGTACTGCTTTGGGGACCGACGGAGAGACCATGTGTGAGTGACGAGTAATGCATTTCGGCAAGGCATAGATAACTTATCTGTATCCGAAGTCCACGTGACTCAACCTGGGTTCCCGATCTTCCGCCTACAGAACGTTCCTTATTTCGAAATTCGTAGACAAAACCCTCTAAACTGGATACTTGACGAGGCGATGCGCAACATCATTAGGAACCTCGAAAGATACAATCAACACTGTTGCGCTCGGAGATACCTAGCTACCGCCCCTACCGCTCCTACCTCTCCTCCAGTACCTCGACTCCGTTTCGCCCCTTCCCCAACCGGACAACTCCATCTCGGCGGTTTAAGGACGGCTTTGTTCAATCACTTACTGGCGAGGAAATGGGAAGGTCGCTGGATATTGCGAATCGAGGATACTGATAGAGTTAGCCGGGAATTCCGGTATTGCTTCGTGTAAAGGCTGAAAGTTTTTAGGAACGCTTCGTTGAAGGTGCTGTTGACCGGTTGAGGGAGGCTTTAGACTGGGCTGGATTGGATTACGATGAAGGTGGGCGAGCCATTTACGACCAAAGATCGGTCGACGGGGCTGATGCCGAGGTTCAGGAATCGGTCGAGGCGGTCCACATGGACCTTACATCCAGGTCAGCTCGTCCATATATATTGAGCTCAATGGCTGATCTGCCTAGTCAGAGAGACTAGACCTCTACCAACACCACGTCCAGCATCTCCTCACAGTCTGTTCCAAAACTTCTTCGGCTTCTCGAGCGTGCTCTGACAGGCTTTCACAGCAAGGTCGAGCATACGAATGTTTCTGTACACCATCCGAAGCGGCAGCCATCCAAGCTTCCCTCAAGCAACGAGGGATCAGAGTGTCCTACGACGGCCGATGTCGGAATCTGAGCGACGAAGATCGGGTCCGACGGAAAAAGGCAGGGCATAACTTCATCGTCCGATTCAAGGTGGTTGTATTCCTCTGGCACTACTTTGTCGAACCTACCCATCGGTTCAAGCTGTTGATTGACGAGCTTCTCAGGATCCAGGAGGAGTCCTCGTCATGCCGACCGACCTCGTCTTTGGCCAAACTCAACCTCATTCTGATACAGGTTCTCAGTATACCGACGATTTCGTGCTGCTGAAATCCGATGGGTACCCGACGTATCACCTTGCGAGTATAGTGGACGATCATCAGATGGAGATTACCCATGTTCTTCGAGGGGAGGTGAGTCAAGACTAGGCTTTGTCAAGAGCTGAGAGTCTGATAGGAATGGCTGCCGTCCCTACCGAAACATATCCAGCTTTACGATGCTTTCGGTTGGAAGCCACCGAGGTTTGCTCATCTCCCGTTACTCGTCAATGAGGACGGGACCAAACTTAGCAAGCGGAACGGTGATTTCGCGGTCGATCATTTCCGAGTGAGCCTTTGTTTGAACCTGGCGACATGCTAAAAACTGATCACGAGGGCTGAGTCAGAAAGTAGGCTACGAAGTCGAAGCTGTACTAAACTACCTCGCCCTCCTCGGATGGGATTACCATTCCGCCCTCGAATCGCTAAACTCCACTTCCCCACTTCCCGAACCATCCTCTGGACCTGGATCCGATATACTCCCCGCCCACGCCCGAAAAGATTCGCATAGCTTGTACGAGGTCTTCACCCTCCCTCAGCTGATTCAGGCGTTCGATCTGAGTCACGTGACGAGGCGGAAAGCGGCTGTTAGTCAGTCGAGGTTGGATTTCTTGAATAAGATGACTTTGAGGCGGAAAGCTGGTATCATGGGGAAGGATGAGGAAGTCGTGGCCATTGGGAAGGAAGGTCTAGGTGGGAAAGAGCAGAGTGCGGGCAAGTCGAGGAAGGAGTTAATTGAGAGGTTGCAGGGGATGTTGAGGGATGTTAAGGTGTTGAAGGATTGGTAGGTCATGTCGGACAGGGTATGATATTACATCTCGCTGACTGGGTATAGCTCGTTGGTAGAGGACTTGAGATACGTCGAGAACGTCATGGAAGCCGAGCTGGTCAGTCACACCTTCCCACGGTGGCGGTCGAAAGCGTGTTCGGAGACTGATGTATACTTCCCAGCCCCGAATATCCCTCCTCTCGGACATGTGCAAAGAATCGAGATACTTCTTCCTTGATCCGATATACGATTACGCCGATGCGCGTTCGCTCCTCGAAAAAATGAATAAAACAGAGTACAGTAAGCTCGTCTCCCAACTCGGCACCGTTACCAAGGGGTTCTTCCTGATAGTCCAACAGTCAGGACAGTCGAAGCTTTCCTCTCCATCATGAGCGAGCGGGTATTCGGGAACGACAGAGAATTCAACGAGAAGGCTGTTTGGGATGTGGCGGATGAGGTCACGACGAAGCTCAAATTACGAGCTAGGAGTGAGGTGATGAAGCCGTTGAGGCATGCTATAACCGGAAGATCCGTTAGTTTACTTTATCCGCAATTGGTGTCCATTGAGAGTACTTTGTTGATGCTGGACGATTAGACTGGGCCAAAAATCCCCGTCATCATGACTGTTCTTGGGTTCGACCGGTGCATGGCACGACTACGAGCTGGTCTCGAGCACGTCGGAGCCCTCGAAGCTCAATAACAATGCAATGCATATCATACCGCTCCAGTTCGTTTGGACTGCGGCGGAGACGGCTTCGATCCATATCCTCTAGCCTTCGCCCGGGCTATCCGCGTCTCATGCTTTTTACGTGTGTCTGCTTTCCGTTGTTGGCTCCACGAGAGATCTTTTCCTTCTGCTAACCGAGCTTGACTGGCTGCGCTGGTCTCAAGGAAAGTTTGGACCGAACGGTAGACGGCTTCGTCGAGATTCGAGGAGGATGAAACTAAGACAGGACTCCTTCCTCCTTCAGTCGGCAATGATCCCGGTTCGGGCCTATCGTCATCGAGCGTCCTCGTAATATTCGTCATGACAGGTGCGGTTTTATCGAGAGTCGATGATATAGGAGGCGTATTCTCCAGATCATCGAAACTCCATCTTCCCAACTTCCCCTCTCGGAAAGCCCTTATCATGAATGTCATCGCAGCTTCCAGGTCTTTTTCCCCTCCTTTCCTCAACGCGCCGATCCGCAAAGCCAACGCATCGAGGAGGATGAAGATGTCGTCTGTCGGTACGGTGAAGTCTGGAGGTAGGGGGAGGAGGGCAATGTAGTTCGGATCTGCTTAGTTCAGCTCGCTTCTCCTAGAAGAGAGAAAGACCTACGCCGTCCTGGATGGCCAGGTGGGAGTTGAGATTGGTACATAAGCCGACGGTTCATTCGCCAGAGAAGGTAGTCCGCTATCGCATCATGAGGAAAGAGATCGTCCTTGATCCCAGCTGTAAAGGTCATCAGCACTTTGCTTATGGGTACGAGGTGGAACTCAACCTGTCAAAGCAAGCTTCAACCCTCGCTCCGCCCCATCGACCCCATGTCCGAGAAAGGGTACCATCACACCCGGCGTATCATACACATAGATACTCGGGTCATCATGGATCTTGACTGTCCCAGTGAGTTTACGAGTCACTCCAGCTTCAGCTCCTGTCCGAAAGGCTTTTCCTAGTATCATCCTTCAGCAAGTGTGAGCTGAAAGCTTGGGGGTTGTGCTTACCCTTATGTACGCCTACTCGACGAAGGGCGTTGAGCAAGGAAGATTTCCCCACGTTGGGCATCCCAACGACGAGGACTTTGGTGTCTGTCACGACGTCTGCACGCAGTTTAGCCGTCCCTACCTCTCAGTCAGCTGGACTTCTAGTAGGGTTGAGTCGAACTCACGTACAGCATATCTAAGAACATCCTTGACATCCCCATCCACCCTCGTATCGGCAAACAACACCTTCTGACCTTGTATTTTCATCATAGCCCTCTTCAGCGGCTACTCTCATCAGCCCCAAACGACTCTGGTTGCCCCACTCACCTCCTCATACTTCTCCTCAGCTAGATCCCGTTTCGTATAAACCACAACCTTCTCCCTCCCCTTCCCCTTCCCTTTATACCCTCCCCCATCGGCCAGACTTTTCGGACCCCAAGACTGCTCCAAAGCCGTATCGAAAGCTGTGTTGATGGAGGTTAGGGGGAGTCTGGAATCACGAGCTTCGATGACTAAGTCGATGTCTTCGAGTAAGGCTGGGAGATCGCGGAGGGAGCGAGCCATGTGACCTATGAACCATGAAGGGGTGTGAGAGGGGAAGGGGAAGCGTAGGCGGGGTTGAAAGTTCATATGGAAGAAAGCGTTGTCAAGACTCGCATGTTCAAGGCTGGCTTCAGCATGAAGAAGCAGCAGATGTGGGGTTTGCTTGGTAGAAGAGCTGTAAATCTTGCGCTTCATGGCACCACATCATGGTATTACGTAATGACCTCCTGAACCATTTCCCAAGATGGTTTTGGTGGTAACCAACGGCAAGGCAAGGCTAATCTTAGACGAAATAGACACCTCCCGGAGAACAGATATCCTTTCGGAGTCAGAGAGTCAGATATAATGCGTTGCATGGCCGTGAAGGATCCCACAAAAGCGATTTCATAACCCAATCGTATCGACCTTCCATAAATCATCCCTTGAACCCGATCAGTATTCAGACCATGAGATCTCCAAAGACGTGAACTTACCCTATCCAGCAGACAACATCTACCGCAATTCCCTTGGCCGCTTTCCGTAAGTCATCGCTCGAGGAAATCATCTTCCCTATCCCGCATGCGTGTTCCTTCCCTTCTGCGTGGATGGCTACTAGGGCGTCTTTCTCGAGGCCTGGTGGGAGAGCGCCCCCTGGTGAGAGCAAGCCCGGAGCCATCATGTTCGCTCCCTAACGAGAGAAAGGAGTGGTTAGTCCAGTAAATCAGAAGGAGGGAACGAATCAGTCGAAGTGAAGGAATTGACTTACGGCGAGGAGGAATTTGATGGCTCCTCGATCGATCTGAACGTGAGGTAATAAGCCTGGATCTGCGATGAAGCCATCAGCACATATACTTAAGAGTCAATTCCCGCGACGAAGCGCTGGGCGGACAGCGGACAGCGGAGGGAGAAATTTGCACTCACATCGGTGTAAGAGTTTCAGCGTGGGTATGAGGGGACCGTCAAAGTGTTGGAAGAAGAGTGGTATAGCGTTGAGGGTATATATCGATATCCGATCGTGACTGTTAAGCTGTCAGCTTCTCGGCTCCCTTACTAGATGACATATCTGCGACCTGGCCTTGGCGCGAATGAAGCAGACTATGAAGCAGACTAACCATTTCGTCAAACCCAAAGCCTCCTTCTTCGGCCATATCTCATCCAACACCGTCACCGAAGAATCATCCTTCCCACCTCCTTCTCCTTCTTCAGTAGCAGCATCTTTCTCCTCCTTGTCATCTTTGGCTTTACCCTTTCCACCCTTCCCTTTCCCCTTCTTCTTCCCTTTTCCGCCATCATCCTTCACAGCTTCCGCGGGTTCGTCATCCTCTTCACCGTTTGGAGCTTGCCCTGAAGTAAGAACGGTCGATGGATCTCGCCAAGCTGGTTGAGAAAGGTATGGGTATTGAGTGAGGAGGGAGGTACGGATATGTCGTTGCACTGAGGATTTTAGGGATGTTGATGAGGAAATGTCTTCTTTTGGGTTGAATCTGTTTGATACCAGTGATCAGCTCAGCCGACAGCGTCACACGATGTAACATTGTAGACGTGCTTTTTGAACATCACGAAGACCTCGTGTCAAAATGGCCTTTGCTTCACTAAGAAGTCCGGATAGTATATTGAAGTTGGACAATCGGAGACGCTTCAAGCATCTGCAAGGCGGAGTTCGCGCTACTCTCCGGTTTCTCCCCGCTCCACAGCCCTTTAAAATGGTGTCTCCCCTTCAAAAGGATCGTACTGTCAAGAATTCAGGCCACATGGCCTCCTCCAATCAGTCTTTTACATCAGGGTTTAACTGATTGCCGAGTATGAGTGACTGACGTGAGATAGGAAGAAGCTGCAGAAATCCTGAACTCCCACTGACGAGACATCGACAGGGATTGACGGTCCGAGTACAGGATGATCATGCCTGACACAATCCTCTGATTGTTTTACCACTTCATTTTGGCCTCACACATCGACTCAAAGCTACCAGCAACCAAGTAAGACCATATCCGGCCACGTGCATCAAAATCTGAATCCAGAATGCGCTTGTTTTACCTGACTAATGTCTCAGCCCACGGACTTCTGCATTGGCAGCTACGTACCTGAGCAGAAGCAGATTACGGTTTCACGGGTTGAAGTCTGGGGCGAGCTTCTTCCAGCTTGACGCGACCATGACGGCCGTACTAGATACCGTGTTCGTCCTCCTTCCTCCAGTGCTGGACATCTCATACGAGACCTTGTGGGACTCCTGCAAGGTCTGGCGGAGAATTGCGAGCTGCCAATGCGGAAGAAGCTTCTTCAACAGCTCCCAGAAGCTCGGCATACCACCCAGCTCGGAGATCGGGTTGACCGGCATCTTACCGAGGCTACTTTGGCGACTTTGTTTGATACTATCGCGTTGAGATGCGTACTCGAGGAGGTGCCAAGGTTCCTTCGTCCCGAGAGCGTAGATGCGTGTCCAGATCTTCGCATTCATTTCAAAGCAATCGTACTGCTAACCGAGAGTCACGAGCTTGATCGTATCGTCGAAGCCGGTCTCGGGATACCTGGGGGTGGATACACTCGCGAGGTTGAGGAAGACATCGAGGACTTGAGCTGGGGCATCGATGTAGATCAGGGTGGTATGAGACTTATCGCCAACCACAAGCATGTTACGGAACACTTTGCTATCGAATCGCGTCAGCCATGATTTCGTTTTGTGAGGATCTCAACTGGGTGCACTCACCTAGCCTTGGCAAGCCTCCAACTGTGAGCTTTGAAGAGACTGTTGTCGCTTGACTGAAGGGTTACATCCCCGTTCGGTTCGCAACGAAACATGGCTCGGCCGAGGAAGCAAAGGTTTGACGCGGTTCAACTGTCGACGGCACCGGTGCGAACGGGCTCTTCCTCTTCGTGCTCGAGTTCGATTGCGGTGTAGTCATGGATGGGAGTACCGACATGTGATCTGGTCGATTGGGAATGTGAGATGGCAGTTTAGATGGTGGACAACGAGATGGTCAGGTAATGAGATGTGGAGTTGTGCTTGGGCTGATGATACCTGAAGGAAAGATCGCCGATGACGAAACAGGATACTGTCGGTCTCCTGCATGAGCGTCACCACAGATAGACTCGGTCTGCGTACATGTGCATCTCCACACGAAGAGATGGATATGCCTGCTAAAAGCGATACTCGCAGCTTGACAAACATACAATGGTATATCAAGTTACTTAGCCCTGCTGAGACGCCACCCACTCGCACGAAAGAGTGTTCCATCATCAGAGCGAAGGATGATATCCGCTGCCGGGTCGGAGTGATATGGATGCCATTTCTCAGCAGAGTTCTTTGACGTAGGGTTCGGCTCTGGGGGTTGAAGCCATGATCAGAAAACCGTTGGTTCAGATAGCATGTGTGTGAGGATCACTTGAGGGGTTGTGGGGAGTAAGGACATTGCTTATGAGTGATATTAGAGAGAGCAAAACGTGACTAGAAGTTGGAGGGATTTGAAAGGTCCAAGCTCGTATCTGATGGTAACTGACGGGAAATTGCTATAGCCTCGGCCATCGGAATTCTGGACAGTCTTGCTGCTTTGATCAAACGTCATTATTCACGTACTGGTCGTGAATATGTAGAGAGCTTATGCTTCGCAACAGTGACCCATGAGTCCTTGCTTTTGTAAGGGGGGGGGGGACGGGGGGGGGGCCCGGGGCAAGGGACCGGGTAAATCAGTATGCAATGCTGTCAGAGCGTCGCCTCATTCTGTAAACGATCGTGTGACCGATGTACTTGCACTCCAGGGAGATGCGTAGTAAGCTATAAGATAAGCTAGGGGGGTTATCTGTGAACAATCACGAACGGTAACCCCTCTCCCCCTTTCTGCTGCTTCTTTCCTCCCCCCATCTCTCCTTTGTGACTGACAAAAGGAAACATATCGATGTACGACTTCAGGGCGGAATTGCAGGTCATTTATTCACAGGCACGACGGTAGCCGGGAACTTTTTTTGCGTCGTCATAGAAAGGCGTTTGGGGAACGCGACCAATGCCGTAAGAAAGGTGGAGCTCGTTCTTTCTGTTCGTTTGGACCCGTCCTTAGCCTCGGTCTTAGGCGTTCATACCTGGTCTTCGACCCTGTGCCGTCACGTCAATTCCCAAAAAGCGCAGTCTCAAACCTCCGACGCCTCCACTCGCGATCGTCTCTTGTGGTTGAGCCCCGTTGATCGGTCAAATGGAAGGAGGAACGGGAAGCTTGAACGGGTGCATGAAGCCGCCAAGCTTATGTCGGGTTCCGCATTGGTACGGCACACATCAGACTACATCGTCATCTCTTGTCAATACGGTAGCGAAGAACAAGAAACTCCCCTCCCTCGTAAGGGCAAGCGAAAGTCCAAATCAGGGGTACATTGGTTGCCTACATAGATTTGAAGTAATCCCGATGTATTCATCGAAACCGTCAGGGGATTTTCGCTCCCGATAGAACCCGTAGACTTCCTTATGAAAGGCCTTTGCACAGCGAAACGCTGACCGATGATACTCCCGCCCCTTTGCCCCAAAACGCTGCCGAATAGACGACGAGTGCCTAACCCACGTCAACGGGAGCGGAGGGAGAGACAGGCACGAGTCTCCCCCTGATTGTCGTCGTGGAGAGAATCATGATTAAATCAGGGTCAGGTGAAACGATGGCGCGCTTGGATCATCATCCCTATCGACCTAACCCGTTAGATCCCCTAATCTCGCCACCACCTCGCCGTTCCCTGCGCAGTCCGAGCGCAGGTGACACAATCCTTCCACCGGAGCTATCCCTCCTTACCTTGACTTCGCACTTCAGCATCAGAGGATTACATCGTCACATAGCTATCAAGCGTCACGCTCGGTCCATGCTCGGCATCACAAAGGACAGCGCGTCATCATCAAACCCCCACCCTTTGCGACTTCATCTAGCTCCTTCCTTTCAACCCCACCCCGCCTCCTTGTTCCCCTCGTCATCTACTCTTATCGACTTCAAAACGCGTGACGAAGCAATTTGTCCCCCCTTCCGAGCTCAATCTAGGACGGCTCGGTGTGCTGGGGGTTACATTAAGAGCGGATGGAAGGTGGAACGTTCGGGGAAGGTCACACCCACTTGGATCAGCATCAGGCGAAACAATAGGCTACATCGGAAGGAACCATTGGGGATCCGGGTGAGACAGGGGTGTCAATTATACGGACGACAATCAAGCCGCCATCAAACCCGTTCCTATCACGGTCTCGGATCGCTCCACTCCAGCCCCTTGCCACCCTTGATTCAACTTGATCCCCACGAGGGTAGCAACTCGACACGCCGTGATCCCCTGACCTATTTCCATTTCATCGAATCACCCTTTCCTCTCAACCTCGACCCTCACAGCGTTGACTGGCACGAACCAAGCTATTCGACCTAGGCGAATACGTCTCAGCCGGGTTCGAAAAGTGACCGATAGGACGGGTTCAGCGGGAACCTTCACCTGATCCGAACCAGACTTTCTGTCCCCGGCATTGTGAGACCCCCTTTCCTTCATCCACACCATGCCGCCGCGAATCAATATGTCAGCTGATCTTCCGGTCCAGGCTGACATTCCTCACACGATTGCCTCCCGAAACTCTGTCCCCCTTTTCGTCTGGCTTGTCACTCCCTTATCCGTGACGAGGATCGGATCAGCCGCGTGTGAAGGGTTGATTCAAAGGGCGAAAGGGGGTTTGAGACGATCTGAGACACCGTCCAATCCAAGCGGGGACTGCGAGGCGGCAACGCCATCAGGGGCGATACTCAGCTCTAGTCAACGGGGGAAAGAGTGATCCATTCACGGCCTCGCTCTCGACCAAGCCGTCTAACCGTCAAGCGCTATTAGCTCGCGATTCCATCCATCTCCGCTCTCTTCGTCCGATATACTTAAGTTCCCCAAGCTCTGCTTGCGAAGCCGACCCGTCTCCTCGGCATTCACGCTATCATTCTTGCAACATCGGCCTGCACTCATGTTCGCGCCAAACGCCTGTCCTCCCCATCTCCTCCCGACGACTCCAACCGCTCCGTCTCATCACGACAAAGCGGCGATCGTCGACGAGGTCGACTCTCACGGCGACTTTGATCCCGATTGCATCACTGAACCCTGCTCGATCGACCGTCTAGTGAATCACAATACCGAATATCGAGTATCACTAGCTCCTCCGTGGTCATTCCAGCCACTCAGTCTACGTCCAATCACCGACTTTTACGCGACTCCAGCGCTCCTTATGGATCAGAGCTCAGTGAGAACGGGCTCGATGGACATGCAAATGGCAATGAGCGGGTCGGTGGCGGCTCAGCCAGGGTATCATACCCCTCTGGCGAGCTATGCAGGTGAGCCCATCTCCCGTCAGCTGACCGTTTCGCTGACCTGGATTAGCTCAAATGGTCGTTTGGCTGTGGTTCGGCATATATCACCCACCACCGCCTTCAAACTCTCCTTCATCCAGCGGTCACGCCGCTCCTCCTGACCCATTCGACGTCTCACGCAACCCCTCATCCTCCTTAAATCCTCTTCAGGTTCACCCTTCAGCCGGCTTCAGCGCTTTCGTTGCGCGGATGCTGCAGATCACCAAAGTCTCGCACAGCGTCACCCTCGTTGCATTGCTGTACATTTATCGATTGAAAGTGCGGAACGCTATCAGCGCCGAAGCCGGAAGCGAGCAGAGGCCTTTCATTGCCAGCTTGATCCTTAGCAATAAATACCTCGACGAGTAGGTTCTTCTTTCCCTCCCCGAAAATTGCCTGACAGTCCCAGTAACACCTACACCAACTCTACATGGGCTGAGCTCGCTGGTCTGCCGACAGCCGAGATCCACGTGAGCTAAATCTCTCCTTTCGTTCTCCTGGGTTAGACTGACAATATCTAGAACATGGAGAAAGAGTTCCTCAGAGGTATGGACTACAAACTCGGTGTCCAGCTTGACGAGTATCATCACTGGCGGAATTTGCTGGACGACTTCATTCTCACCCGACAGAGCGAAGCTGCCTCACATCGCGGTCGCAACTCGTGGGCTCCGACATTCTCTCCTCAAACAACTCTTTACACTCCGTCAGCTACCATCATTCCCTCCGTCCCTATCGACACGACATACCGTGCTCGCTCCGCATCGCCGCAGAAGTGGGATCCGAGGTATGCGTTCGGGACATCGTATGCCTTCCCGGCAACTCCTGGCGCCGCTCGCAAGCGTACTGCTGTGGACGCCTTTGCGAATCACATATCCCCAACCACATCGGTCGACGAACAGATGCGACTTCCTGCTCGCAAGGTAGCCTCTGGCCAATCGATGACACCGACATACGCTGCCCAGTTTTCGAATGCTGAGGGGAGGAGAGGAAGGCCACGAAGCTTTCATGAGGAGAGCAGTCTCGACAGAGTTCCTTCCGTAAATCGTCAAATTGCAAGGATGCCTGGATCCGGATCTGGATCGAGAAGAGGTTCCGCTGGACAGATATTCAGCGTGACTCCCGAGCTGGATCTACGGCATACTGCTACTACGCACGCGCAGATACAGGAGTGGAGTCATCGGGATATTCACGGGGACGGCAATGAATGGGGAGTATACAGAGCGCTAGTCGCACCGTACGAAGCCCCTTCGCAACCTCAACCTGTTCCACCAGAGGTGAGCCATCATAGGATGTCATCGAACTTCGCTAATCTTACTATAGCATCTCATGTTCTACTCCCTCGCAGCCGAAGCACATCCCGGGCAAGACGGAGCACCACGCAAGGCGATTCTTCGTTACCAAGACCCGGTTCATCCTTACTCTTATCCTCCTCAACCAGTACCATTTCACGATGATGCTCCAACCAATCCAACATACTATGCCGAAGCAACCGTTCCCAGCCATGTCCATCCGTACAGCTTCCCTCCGACCGCCTACGATCACTCGCAATTCGAAGCAGAGCCAGCGCAATTCGCCAATGCCGGTCCCCCTGGCTACTCCTACAATCCCGCTTCATCGAGATGGGAATACTCTGCGAATCGATGGAGTACCGGTTCAGACGAGCAGGCGTGTGTTGTCTCCAGCTCGGTTCCACCGGCTTGGCGAACGCGGAGCGAGTGGTCGTCACCCATGCCTGGGTTCGAAGGCTGGCACCCTCATCTGTATCCATAGTTTAACGTTTCAGGCCTCATGTCCCTTCATGACCGTATGATCGATAGATTCACTAGCATAGCACCACCTCTCTGTCACACAATACATATCGACTCGCATAGAAAAGACGCATAGATGGCCTGACAGGACCAATACTCCTATGTAATACCAGCAGATGTCATACAAAGTTAGGGAGGGGCAGATTCCGCCAGAGCTGAAATCGACCTGAAAACGTGTCAATCGCTTTCACATCTCGGTTCGGGACGACTACTTCCGGCGGTCCCAATCTTCTCACATATCCTTTCCACCGTATCTACCTCTTGGCTGACCCGCTTCGGTAGATCTCCTCCTTCCTTTGCATGCAGTTTCTGGAATGACGAGTCAACAGTGGCGAACTTGCTCCTTTCTCCTTACGAATGGCTTCCCTCAGGGCCTTCCCTTTTGACGTGTAATCCACACAATACTTACGAAGCAAAAACCGACAGATAGACTGTCGATGCCACTAACACGAGACAGAATAAAACAATCATCTATTCACGAACGAGCTCGAAGTTGTCAACCTGTGTAGAACGAGACGAACGAGGCTCCGACGACGGGACCGAACCGATCTTTTGACGAGGCCCTTTGAGGCTGGCTGGATTGCTTTAGGATGGACCCAATGTCAATGATGATGATGGTTTGTATTTTCACCCTTCCTATCAAGAACCTTCCTGGTCCACATTTTTGCTCGGTCCACTGGGCTATGGTTTCCATCCATAAGAATATCCTGTCACTCACCGAACGCTGACTCGCTAACCACGTATAGGGAGGTATGGGAGGAATGGGTGGGATGGGCGGGATGGGTGGGATGGGTGGGATGGGGATGATGAATCCAATGATGATGGTGAACCCCACCATTCCTTGTCTGTCTCGATTTTCACGAAGCTGAGTATAGCAATAGGGTATGGGAGGTATGGGAGGTATGGGGATGATGAACCCGATGATGATGGTGAATCCCACCTCCCTTTTTGATCGTCCAAACCCGATCATCAAGCTGATCGAAGTCTAGGGTATGGGCGGGATGGGTATGATGAATCCAATGATGATGGTGATTATCCTTCCATCGTATCTCCTCAACCACGGACAAGCTTAAGAAGCGATCAGGGTGGGATGGGAGGGATGGGAGGGATGGGAGGGATGGGAGGGATGGGAGGGATGGGGATGATGAACCCTATGATGATGGGTATGGGCGGTCTAGGCGGAATAGGCTATGTCCGTGACCCCTCCCTCATCCCACCTCACCCATCCAAACTTCACCTGGGTAGTTATACGGAAGCTGATGGTGACAGGGAATGATGGGTGGTGGATTAGGTAGTGGAGCTTACGGTGTTAGTTGGTTACCGCCTTATCTTCAGCAGCTGATCGGGAGGACACCTTGGTATTGGTAGATGCCAAGGTATCCGCCTGGAGGGTAGGTTCAACTTTCTCTCTTGACCAAATCCGCAAATCTTCCTCTTCATCACCCTCATCCACACACATACTATCTGACGCTCCCTCATCTCGGACTTCTCTTTCTCTCCCCCATTTCCCCTGGCCCCTCGTCTTTCTCGCACTTCAAGTAAGAGGGTCAAGCTGACTGAGGCAGAATGTTTGGCGACTACGGGATGGGAATGGGTGCAATGCCAGGAGGGATGATGGGTGGTATGGGTGCGGGGATGGGAGGATACGGTATGGGAATGGGCGGGATGGGGATGGGTGGGATGCCCTACGGATACTAGGGAATTCGGCAAGCAAAGACTATACCGCACATCGCACTCAGTCGTCAAATGTATTGCATCCTTAGCTACCAAAGGCTAGATACTCGTCTGTACCGACGAGGAAGATGATGAGGGTCAAAAGTTCTCCCGCACGCCCGGCGGTACGAGAAGAGCTTGGAGGTGATCGAAGTGAATTTGAGGAGCAAAATACGGTAAGGAGGTGTGGTTCAAGTGGCAAGTTTTTCGTTCAGATATGTCGACGTTGGGGATCAAACCTGACTGGTCGAGTTGAAGTACTTGACCGAGGCGATCTGTACCGACCCTCATCAGTTTATTGCGCCCGAATTAAGCCGGGGATCTTGTACTCACCTCCCAGTAAGCGTCGGCAAACGAGCTGCCGGAATTGAGCACAAAGTCCGAACAAGTGCTATAACCCGTCATAGCCGCACAGCTCTGGTCTTGACCCGCGTAACCCGCGTAGTTCCAGACAGCATCTGCGCCGGCCCAATCACCGCAGAGGGTAGTATCGAAGATGTTGTAGTGGTCGTAGAAGTATGTGTAGGGTGCACAGTTGTCGGCTGGGAAAAAAGCGACGGGTGTGCCCCAGCCTGTCGGGTCGGGAGTTTCATTTGTGATGTCTGAAGGGATGTTGGAACGTTGAAAGAACCAGACTCGGATCCCAACTTTGTCCCAAACCACTACGAAGAATCAGCTCCGCCCATTTCCAACTCCGATCGGTCCACGTACTGGCATAGACACCACCATTGACGTTGTTGAACCCGGTCCCGTACGAGTTATCATTCGTCTGATCCCTAGAACCGCAACCCTGATTCGAAGTATCGACAGAAGCGCAATCATACGAGTTGTAATTACCGGTGGTGAGGGTAGACAACTGGTTGTTGTTCATGTCGGAGGGCATCGTACATCCCGGACCGGTGTGCAGGGAGACTTGGTTCTGGGTGAAGGCGTTGATACCCTCGAGTATGTCGATCTCGCCACCTGCAGGCCAGTTTGGTCCGTTCTGCCACCATGCTGGCCAAGTACCGCATCCAGTTGGCATGTGGTAAGCGTCCATGAGAACCATTCCACCGGTCCAACTACTCGAAATCAGTCAAGTTCAACCTAGGTACACGTCATACTGACACCAGGTTGGCGGAGATGCGGATAGTTTGTCGACCACCGGACACGTTCTCAGTCGTATCAACCCTCATGAAGGCATGTCCATTCGAATCAACAGAGACGAGCCCGTTGTTCCAAGCATTACCGGCGTCTTGGAAGTTGACAGTCCCGTGTGTAGGGTCATCCCAACTCCAGAATTGGAAGTTGTCGAAGAAGTTGTTCCCAGCCTGGCGAAATCAATGAAATCCACGGTCCCTCGGTAAAATTGAACTTACGTATGTCTCAACGTGCTTCCAATCGCTGTTCGAGGTGGAACTCGGCGATGTGCTCGATGAGGTGGTGGTGGAGAAGGCAGTAGTCGATGCTGCGGCAGACCAAGCGGCCGAAGTTGTCGTGCTGGATGCAGCATCGGACCAAGCGCTAGTGGTCGTGGAAGAAGCTGCTCCCCTCACGGAGGTCGTGCTAGATGAAACAGCACCGGCCAGCTCGCTCGTTCCAATCGAGGTCGTTGAGGAGCTAGCAGTGGTGGACGAGCCGGAACTAGCGAGGGATGTCGTAGAGCTGGCACCTGCGTTAATGCTCGAAGAGGATGAAGAAGCAAGAGTCGAGTTGGAGAAGGGTTGCTGGCAAGCTGAGTTGCCTGACCGCTTCTTCCTGACCAATCGCTTCCCCTTCATCGATGATGATACACCGCTAATCCCTTCTCGCGCCTCCATCGCAGCGGTCCCTTCCCGTCGGAGCTTGTTGAAGTCTGGGGTAAGGTGGGCGGCGGCGTGTCGCCTCGCTCCGTGGTTTGAGACGAGTTTGGCAGCGGAGATGGCGGGGACAGCAGCAAGGAGAGGGAGGATGAGGGTGGAGATGTGCATGGCAGAAGGTTTGTGTAGGGTGTAGGCGCCGCTTGGGCTGGTAAGTTGTTGGGTTTTGTATGTATCGACCGGCGAAGGTTGGTCAAGTAGATGTGAAGGGACCGGTGGGGACGCTCAGCGTCTATAGCCAGTACTGATGCGGAGAAGGCGCGTATCGGGTAGAGCACGTCGTAGGGAGTAGAGATGTTCGAGGAAGGGTGGGGTTGTATACGGGGCGAAAATGAGGGAAGAACAACCATGGTCAGCTTAAATCCTCAGTTTGACCTCTCTTCATCTCTCGCGCACGGAATGCTCAAACTCCGGTCCTTCACCTTCCGATTCCGCTCAAAGATCTCTAGCCTGATCCCAAGAGTATCCATCCACGCTTCAAGCGTAACGAGCAATCGCAATCTCCCAGCGGATCCGCTCCTGATCCCCGTCCCTCCAGTATTAATTATCGGTGAAACACAAGGCGGGTCCAGTCGCAAGTCCAAGACAGAACTCACCGAGAAGGAAAGTCTCGCGATCAATCAATGTCCGTATACGAGAGCAGGTCAAGGAGTGAATGAGGGAGAGCAGAGAAGTAGATTAGACACAGTAAGTGGAAGTAATTCGAAGTCCTCATCGACGAAGGAAAACACAAGTGGCTTGCGCCTTGAACACTCACCATTCTCCTCTCCTTCCGCAGCGAAAAGACAAGATGCCGTGACGCGCAGTAATGTACCCGGGAACATGCTTCATCTCTCCGTACGTCCGTTCTGGCGCGAAGTCAGTCACCTGGCATCACATCCGAGAGCAAGGATAATCTGAGGGTCCGGAAGTCACGAGATGGCGCGTCCTAACCTACGAGTTTAATCGGATTCCGACAACAAAACAGGCGCGTCATCCACGCGTCCCAGGAGACGCCTTCCCGGCGGTAGAAGAGTATAGATTTTGTCAGCCATTTGAGACATGGGACATTTGAGTCTCAAGCTTGTCCCGGCCCATCTTCGTGTCCATGTCCTTCCGCCATCTGAGTCTGATCTCCGAGCAATGCTTCGTACAAATTTTCCCGAAACTGCTTATGGTATTGGCGCCGTGACGTTCCGTATTTCCGTCTCCCTCTGCCACCCAAACATCCCCTCCGACGTTACAAACCGACCTATGCAGTGATGCGGGATAATGTTGGGGACCGAGTCTGGTTCTACCAATGTTCCATCATCCCATCAGCCATCACAAGCAAAAACCCCTATTCCAACCGGTTGGGTTACACCTGTCGCTTATTTCCCAGTCGACGATTGTGCTTCCTACACATGACTTCTACGATCTCAGAGCATTGCAGTGATATCACTCTCTAGCGTGGTATACTGGACTCAAACGACACTTGGGCTGAAGTCCGGGAATCGACACCCAATTGGATCTATATCTGCGTTGGCTTATTTGATATGTTCGCGGAACCCGTACGCAATTGAGTCCCTACACTGTTGTGTGCGCATAGTTGATGTATGATACAGTCCGAGAAGTATTCGATCATTACCATCCCTCAAAAGCTCCATCTACTCCTGCATATTCTCGTCCACGAGCTCGCACATGTGTTCGTCTTTAACTTCTTTGGTCCGCAAGCGAGGACACCCGAAAGAGGCGGCAGGCGGGTTCGTACCCGCAGCGGCAGATGCTACGGCGAATCCGGGTGGGCAGCCGAATATGCAATTCTTGGCGGGAATATTATAGTGGAATGGGCAGAGGGCGAGGAATGGCAGCTCGGCAAGACACCTCGACTGTTATTATCAGGTCCCGCCGCTCGAGGAGCAGTGGGGACAGGCCATCGATACCAAGGTCTATGACATATCATGTCAGTGGCTGTTATTACTACTCATTCGCCTGTTGACAGTCAACGAAGCTTCGTCCCAGATCATCCATGATACCAGTCATTCGGTAGTACATGCGCTACGATCCCCTAGTCTCCCACGTCTCGATATGACCGCTCTCACTCCCACTTCGACTAACCCTCACTTATCACGATACCGAGGCTCGCAAATCGAAGAGTCTGCTCCTTACACGATACCGCTGGTAGAGGATCTCGATGAAAGGAGGAAGGAGGGTTTCACCTACAGTACGGTCGGAGGCCCGCTCGTTGCGCGGGCCCTTGTGAAGAGTTGAAGTCTGTAAGGATGGACAGAGGCGGGATGTGATGCCATGAGTTTGTCCGGCAAGACATGCATTTACATGATATGTGATACTCGAAGACTAGTTGCATATACTGCCAAGACCCCTTTGTAAGACAGCTCAAGCTCACTTCTTCTTCGCCGGCTTTTCCTTCTCCTTAGCCTTCGCCCCCTTTGGCTTCAAAGCCTTTATCAATTTATCCTTTGCCAGGTCATTCACCTCAACATCCTCCTCGTCTGCCTTATCCGATGTGTCCTCCGGTACCGACTCATCCTCCTGCAAAGTCATGACGATGAGCGGCATCAAGTGAGAGCTCAAAGGTAGCATACCTCAAAGACCTCCTCATTGTCCGGTAAAGGACCTTGATCTGCGATCTTCCGCTTCGAAGCAGCGAACACATCCCCTTTGTGAAAAGCTATGGGATGGTCGGATTTACCGTATCTAAATCAAGGGTCAGTGACGCCTTTTCTCTAGACTTGAAGATCGGGCAGTGGTGGCGACTAACTGTCTTGTAAATGCGGCCTTGACAGTCGATGGGATCTTCTTCAGGATAAGCTCGTCCTTCATGCTGTCCACGCCGAGCTCGACAAAAGCTTCCCAGTCCTCCTTGCTGAGATAGTACTCGTCCATATAAGTTATCATCTCGTCCAGTGCGTCCTTTCAGCAAGATCAGCTGCCAATCTCAGCAGAAGATGGCTGTACGTACCTGGCCTTTCTGTACGAGCGGAAGGACAATCTTGCCCGCCAACATCGGCATGTATTGTTCCCGAATCTCCTGCCGACTACCGGAAACACGTAGGCGCATCCGTATTTGTATGTCGGTAAGCTGACGCTGTAGCTTGCCCTGCTTCGAATTCTGTCCGAGCCATCTTGGTGACTTTCTCAGCTTATACGGGTTTCTCACTACGCCTAGACATACTGAGGGAACGAAGGACCCCATGAGCCGGGTCCACCTGTACTCCGCATTGGACCGTAGATGAGGGATGCTGGATGGATGGTAGAAGCGAAAGCATGGAGAGGGAGTAGTGACCAGTGCTGCTCGGATCTTAAGGAATCTCAGGACCGGTGCGTGTCAGCAGCGGCTGAGGAGCTTACCCATGTATCATCCGATCGACCAGATCACCATCTGAGACTGAATCTGACGCTTTAGTGAGCAGTTGCAAGTGCTTGAGCGCCTTCTCTGGCCCATTCTCTCCGTTTGTCAAGGTCGGCTGCGTTTTCAGGTAGTGTTCCTGCACCCGGTATAGTCAAGAAACGTCATGGGTGAAAGAAATCAGCTGACCTGCATGAATAGCGGGACGAAGCTAAAGTCATGGAAGTAAAGATCCATCTTGTCATTCAGGGTATCCTTGTTCGTCCGCGAGAAAGCATAGGGGCTTGTGAGCTTGTCGATGATGGTGAAGGGGGTCATAATGCTGTTCTTCTCATTGACTTTCAGCCTATATCACGATATCAGCTTGGTGCACGGCTACTATCGGAAACATACAGCTGCTTGCCCTCGTCAAAGTCCATCTCGCTCTTACCGAGTTTGAAGGTCGAAAGCATGTTCAGTACTTGCCGTATATCAGAATTGGCTCCTTTGACAAGCTCGTCGATGACATTGGCGGGGATCTTCATCTTCTCTCTGCACAGGGTATCAGCTCAGCACCAGGTGCGACGTGCTGTATACCCACTTGAACAAGATCGACATGATCCTTGACCGGACCTCATTTGGACCTGGTCTGGAGGATGGTCAGTCTTTGAACCGTAATGCTTTCGCTACTAACCTTCGGAATGTCATCGAGAAGGTTGTGCCTTGTAAGGGCTTCATCTTCTGTAAGGTTCGGTCATTGCAGATGAGGATCATCGGTATCTGCCCAAGACGGTCAGCTTTCCAAGAGTCGCTCAAGTGGGCTACTCACTCGAGTCTTCTTGATCAACCCATTCAATGCACCAACACCGCCTCGATCCCCAGCTGACATGCCATCAACCTCGTCCATGATCAAGCATGTCCGACGATCCACCCGGACGTCCCCAATCATCGTTGTGCTCTGTACAGTCAGCGAAGAAGCATCGTAAAAGGTAAATCGCCTCACCTTCACATCGGTGCCCTGAAAGAAGCCATCCAAAGAGGCGTTGTCAATATTTGTCGAGTTCTGAAGATTATATCAGCTGGAGTCGGGTTGATGGGGATCAAGCTGCGCACCTCGACTAGCTTCTTGCTCCTAGCATCACTCGCGTTTAGCTCGATGGGGTTGTATCCCGCATGTTTGGCCATCAAATGCGCCGATGTCGTCTTGCCTATCCCAGGTGGTCCGGAAATCAACACAGCTCGGTAAATGCCCATGCCGTCCTTCCCAGGCTTCTTGAACCCGCTCTTGAAGTTCTTTTCCCTAAGCACCATCAGCCCCAAGAGTACTCTTCCCGAGAACGCACCAGTCTTGCAACCATTGACCTAACCTCTCCACTGGCGCTTTGTTCCCACAGATCTCCTTCATGTTCTGCGGTGCATACTTCGTTGTCCACAACTGAGCTGTTATAGGAGCCGCTTTCCTGCAAACGATCTCATCAGCCATGTCGCACTCTAAGGCGGTCTCTAACTCACTTCGCAGCAAGGCCTGTTCCCTCCAAGGCCGCTTCCTTTCGTTTTCGCGCCTTCTCCTCCTCCTTCTCCCGCGCCTCCATCGCCTTAGCTTGGCCAGCTATCTTCTGCTCCTCCTTGTCCCGCGCCTTGATTTGCTTCTCATCCAATTCGGCGCCTTCTCTACTCCGTATGAGCTCCAAAAATCCGTCCTCCTTCAGGGTAGCAAGATTCAAGTCCTCTATTCGCTTCATCTTGCTCGGCCCAGCATTCTCACCGACAACGACGTAGGAAGTCTTTTTCGATGGGGCCCCGGTCACTTTGCTGCGTCCAGCAGTCAGCTTGGATGAAGCTTGGGATCGATATCTCGAGGACTGACCCCGAATACCGCTTGGCCAGCTCTACAGCATCGTCACGGCCGATACTCTCCAGTTCTCCAGTAAAGACAAAGGTAAGCCCTTCCAAGCAGTTCGGAGCTCCTTCTGGTATCTCTTTCGAGCCGGGAGCTTTAGGTCCTGCGGATCGCGCTGCCGCCGCTGCACGGAAACTGCTCTTCATTAGCATCGTCGATAAACTGGTGGGCCATGGCTCACTCAAATTGAGGCTTAGCTGGCTTTTTCTCCCCATCCTCATCGTCATCTGGCTTTTCATTCTTGACTGGCTTCTTCCCTTTCGGTGTGGGTTTCTTCGCAGGAGACTTCTTCGTTGGTGGCTTCTTCTTCGGTGTCGTTCTCTTTGGCGGAGCTTTTGGCTTCCCCTTCTTCTTCGGTCGATCGTCGTCATCATCATCTTCGACGAAGTCATCCTCATCGTCGTCATCGCTCTCCTCGTCCACTTCCATTGGCTAGTCCCATCAGCAGAGCGTTTGCATCTCGTCATACGCCAGACTTGCCGAAGGCTCCTTCTTCGCAGGCTTCCCCTTAGGCTTCCCATTCTTCGGTATAACAGGCTTCACTTCCTCCTTCTCTCCCTCCTCCTCGTCCGATTCCACGTAGGTCGGCTTCTTAGCTGCCTTCCCTCCGCCTCCCGATTGCCGTTTCGCAGCCGGCTTCACATCCTCCTCAGACTCGGCCTCAGACTTGACGATATTCTTCCGCTTCGCCGACATCGGAGCTTTGGAAGTTGCGGAAGTTGGTTTAGGATGTGGAGCGGGTTCAGGGGATTCGTCCGAGACGATGGGTCGTTTCTGGCAAACGGTCAGGATGAATTCAAGCACGCGTAAAAGCTGTTCATACGGAAGATGACGGTTCCGAAGATTGGGAGTGCTTCGATGTCGTTGCGTTGGGTCTAAGACGTATCAGCAATGCATGGTTGAGAAGCAGTCCAGGACCCACTTGATCCTGTAACGTGGAAGAGCGAGAGATGCATCGTCAACGATTTGCGGGTGATTCGGCCCCTTGGTACATACACTGACTTTCTCTCCACCCTCTCTACCTCTTCGTCGCTATCGTCTGGAATTATGCTTCAGATTGGGACTTCAGGGGTAGTCGAATTGGACATACCTATGGTGATCGGCTTCCTTCCGGTACCGACTCCGTTCAGATTCGCCTGCTTTGAGGGTGCCTGCTAGGTCATCAGTCGTATGCGCAATCTGAACAGGCGGGCACCTACTCCAGTAGAACCTTGAGAGAACTAACAGGATCCCCGAATGAGCTCTGATCAACGACCGAGTGCCAGAAACCCACAAAGTTCCGTATATCGCCCCCAGTAGCCGGTACCTCCTTCTTGACGGTCTTCTTCGCCGATCCGGATGCTTGACTGTTCTTCGGTGAGATAGATCGTCTTTTCGGCGACGCCGATGGCGGCATTATGACTCATAGCCTCTCAGAGGCTCACTTCCAAGTGTAGAAGCATATGTGGAAATGAGCGAATGAAGGTGGAGGCGCGACTGACGTTGGGGCTAATAGCCGAAAGTAGTCGTGATATTGCTTTTCCCCTCACAAACCCCTTTGGGATGCTTCATCCAAGGCAAATGCGTCATGCCCGCTGCTTCGAGGTCCAGACTGTCGAAGAGAGCTCGGGCATCCGAGCACGAAGACTCGAATGACGATGATGGGGATCCCAAAGCTAGCGCGTCTCATCTTGTCTCGTTCCTGACAGGCTATGACGACCGGGCCAGCGAGGATGGGGATGAGGACGGTGAAGATGGAGAGGGTGGTGACGCAGAGGATGACGACTCCGAGGAGGACGAGGATGAAGAAGACCCGGACGCCGACGCCAATGTGACGCCCACGAAGCGAGCGAAACAAGGTCTCGTGGGCAGCGCGGGACGAAATACACCTCGTTCGACCCCGGGCAAGGCTCGGAAGACGCCTACACCTCGCAAAGCGAAGCGTCTCACCGTCGCCGCGGAGGCCGATGGACCAGGTTTCATCCGACCATCTAAATCTGACGCATACTTTCTCTCGCATTCCCGCTCTTCACGAACTTCCGGCAACTCGTACTCAACACTGGTAAAACCGCTCTCACAAGCTCAGTATGAGAGCTACGCCTCTTCCGCTCGGTCAAAGGGCAAGAGCAAGGCGATCGTAAGGGATCTGCAGGACAGGCTGGCGAGACGCTTCCCGCAATGGGAGTTGGAGCTTGAAGATGGGTTCAACCTCCTCTTGTACGGGTTCGGGTCGAAGCGGAGGCTGCTCAACCGATTCGTCACCGAGCGATTGAGCAAATGTGGACATTGTGTGGTCGTGAATGGTCATTTCCCGCAGATGTCGATACGAGAAGTGCTGTCCCAGATCGAGGATGCCCTTTCGATACCGCAAGACATCCCGGTTCCGCCATTCTCAACGACTCCGCTTGACCGAGCTGTTCATCGGATCTACGCGTACTTCTTGCCTTCATCCGCTTTACCTACTGCCAAGCGAAAAGCTCAGTCTACAGCATCTGCTCCGCTGTATCTCGTCATAAATAATATCGATTCGCCAACTCTCCGAACCCCTCGATCCCTCGCAGTACTATCTCTTCTCGCTTCTTCACCCAATATTCACCTCATCGCTTCCTTTGATCACCTCCATGCCCCTTTACTTTTCTCGACCACACTCACCAATACACCACCTCATGCTTTTCCAGATGGCTCATGGACCGGTGCACCACCTCCTTCTCGGGGTTTTAACTGGGTATACCATAACGCCACGACATACGATGACTACGATCTCGAGCTGACTTACCAGCGCTTATCCGCCTCTTCCTCCCTTGGTGGGATCACTTCATCCTCACCAGGTGGTATCTCCGAACAAGGTGCTCTCCAGATCATCCGCTCAGTCCCACCAATGGCGTTACGACTCCTCAAACTCCTTCTCACAAAACAAATCGCTGGTCTACCTCCTCAACCATTTCATCATACCGCTCATCCTGGTGCAGCGGTGGCGCCAGTATTCGCGATCGATAACGATAGCTTGCAAACTTTGTCAAGGGAGAAGTTCATCGCTCGAGAAGAGGAGAGATACAATGCTCTGATGGGGGAGTTCAAGGATCATGGGCTGGTGGTGGAAGCTGGGATAGATGGAGAGGGAAGGACGGGGAGATGGGTTTGGGTGCCGCTTGGAAAGGCGGCTATCGAGAGGGTGTTGGAGACAATGGGAGAGGTTGAAGTGTAGGCTCCCATGATCTAGTATTGGGAGCAGTCGAGACACAAACGCATTGCTCGGTGGAGAGGCTTTCTTGCGGTGTCAACAAAGGATGGCGGTGTGACGAATGGCTACGGCGACAGCGGAGTGGGTCAAAGGCGAGGGGAAGGGAGCGGGAAAAGAACGGAGCCGGGGAAAGAGGTGGGTAGAGCGATGACAAATGTCATGGAGACCGCAAGATCTGCTCAGCGTTCTCGGTCATCTCAGGTATCCCAATGTCACCTGCACGCTGCGACCCTGACCGAAGAGAAATGCACTGAAGCCTCCGCTCAGGTACCATCAGCGTTCGGATCTTGGATCTTTTCCATCAAACTCTTGCTTCGTCTAAAGCTTCATCTTTCTTTCCTTACCACTCGCTTCCGATTCATACTTTATCTATTCGCACGACTGTCGTAATGAGCCGGAAAGTCGCTTCCGCTCCTACACGCACGAAGATTACGGCGAATGGGCCAATCATTGCTGAATCCGAAGCCGAAGAACCCGAAGCCGAAGAGAGATGGCATCCGTACCATTCCGACCCAACAGCCGATATCATCCTCCGCTCCACTGACGGCTTCCTCTTCCCTGCCAGTAGCTGGCGCCTGGAGAGAGCAGGGCAAGGACTTACCACCGGGCATCGCAGACTCCCCAATAGTTCGGTTCTCCATGACATGCTCGAAGATCTCGCTCAATCCGGTGATGAACTCCTCGATATCGATGCTTCATCCTCAATACTCGACACCTTCCTCGACCTCGCGAACGTGACACCGCCTTACCTTCCAGCGACCGACTTCCGCAGTACAGCGTTACATCTGGATTTATCCGAGCAACTCGATTGCGAGGCGATCTTAAGTCAGATCCTCGGACGTCTTTATCAGTTGGACGACCAACCCATGGGAGCTCCTTATCCTGGCGCCACATAGGAATGATATCGGAATGGCACAACAGGCTTTGATGAAGATGAGGTCAACCAGAAAGATGCACCTTACGTCTCCCTCGACAACCTGTGGGACCGGTTTTCTTCCCTGATGCCAAGCTGGCAGATCGAGCTTTTGCGTCGGCTCTCGGACAGGCTGGACAAGAATACCAGGGGAGGCGTTTTTCTCTCTCTATCCGCGGACTGGGCAGGTAGCTCGTAGCTTCCACCCTTCGCAGGCTTAAGCTCCGTAAGTATTCTGAGATTTTACTTCAGAGGCGTGACCGCTGACACATTCTCGTTGAGCAGGTATCAACGTTACATAATATGTATCAGATCCCAGGATGAGGAAGCTGGATGTTGAGGATAGGAGTCGGTATATCATTCGCGCTGATGGATGGAAGCTGTGATCCGATATTCGTTTTCTTTTTGCATACCCTCCATTTTTTTCTATCAACGAAGGATTCCCTTCGAGAAGTAGGTCGACGTTCGACACGCTTTAAAATCAGCAGTGAGATGTCTTCATCCCTCAGAGCATCAGCCTTTTTCATGCGGGAGAGCTGATGGAGATCAGTCTCAAATTGCCACTCTGGCGGCCAGAACATAATGCGATGGGTACTCAAAGGATAGCTGCCACATTTCCCACCCGCTGTTTCACCGATCTGAGAGCGACATCCTCCTTCTTCCATCTTTTTCCAATCTCCTCCTCTCTGATCGGGTTCCTACCTAAGGCGTCACACTCGTTATCACGATATCCAACTTCAGCCCCGAGGAGATTCGTAAGATCCTCGAGAAGCGCAGGATAGATAGGTACGATCCAATCGGACCTCGCCCGGACAGCAATCAACGCCGTCTTCATCCACTACATCAGTGAAGAATTCACACAGCAAGTCCTCGTTGACCGGGCCGATTTCCAACTTTTCACCAGCCCATGTCCCTGCCAATCCACACAGCAATCCTCGAGCAGACGTTGGGTTTGTTTGTTCGGACGGTGTCATCGCCAGAGCGCACGGATGGGATCTCCGTCAAGCGTGGTAAGCGAGACTTTTACCATTCACCGAGTCTGCTCCTGACCATGAACAGCGGCTACTTTCGAGATCTGGGTGACGTAGCGAACAACGATACCAAGACTCATCCAATCGAGACGGGTATCCCATCGAATAGCTTCTACATCTACCTCGATTCAATCTCCGTGCGAAATCGCCAAGCAGTCAGAATCGAAGTCGGGAAGGGACGGAGAGGGAAAAAGACAGAAGGAAGAAGAGGACAGAAGGAAGAAGGAAGAAGGAAGAAGGAAGAAGGAAGAAGGAAGAAGGAAGAAGCTTGAGATGTCAGGGTCGCCTCTTACATGTTGAGTGATCGCCTACGAAATCAACCCGAACTCATATTCGATGATGGGTATAATCCGAACCTACTGGTCACCCCAAGCTTCTCTGGCATCTGCGCGGGTCCATGCAGGCACCGGTCGAATAACATACGGAGATGCATGTCCTTGACGTCCCCGGCTGCTCTCCGACTGGTAGATCCTTCCTGAACCTTGCACCTTTCAGCTTGGCCTCGACGAAAAGCGTAACACTTACTGCTTTCTAGCTGCGAAGCACGAGTTAAGACCTGTCTTCTGCGAATGCGACCGCCTTAGTGGATCACTCTGCCAACAAGTAGCCCTCGCCGTAACCTCCGCAGACCGTTTCGCCTCCCAAGCGGCACCTAAAGAGGGACACCAGCCACGAAGGTTCGAGGCCGCTTATATTGACATCGCTTAGAGTGTGTAGCGAATCCGTTGGACACCATCCTCGCTCGCCGAAGAGTCTGATAGCCCTGGCTTCGAGCTTTACGTCGTTCTTTTGGGGAGCGAAAATGGAGACTGTCGATGGATCCGAAAAGACCCGGATGTCTACGGGTTTCCTGAGTAACTTATCTAGGCCGTCACTCTGCATCCGATCGCAGAGCACCCCGAATTTGACGAGTTGATCGCCAGACAGAAACGCGAGTAAAGATGTAGATTCGGCGTAGACCATCTTGATATATGTTTCGAGGACTCTGGCGGGGGCGTGTGTGGGGATCGATGGTCTGTCGATCGCGCTTTTGGTTAGGATGTCCAGCATTCCTGAGATGAAAGGGCTGTACCGGCACAAACCCTATCAGTGACGGACTTGGTTCCTCTGCAACAGAGACTGACCTCTTCCTTTTGAGGTGCCAGCTGTGCACTCGGAAGGTATAGCCCTCCTCTGCTTCCAACAAGATATCCGCCGTCGGATCATCGAATTCCGTATCCCATTTGATCTCATCTGTCCTAGTCGTCTCGTCCAAGGTCGCTGTTGACCCTGTCTTAGCCCCTTGGTATTCCACATTCGAACGATCTTCAGTCTGGATGATGTTGCGGATGAGGAAAGCAGTCGATGAAGGGGAAAATGTATCATCAAACCTGCTCAGGGTCCCAGTAGCTTGCGTTGAATGATCTTCTACACTTGGCGTCATCAATCAGCTGACTCATCACCTGATCCTTCCTAGGACAGGAAACTCCGCGCCAACAGCAGGAAAACTCTTCGCCTCAATGGGACTTGTATATGCATGTTGTCGATTTGGCCAATGAAATGGGTAGTCCGTCTCCCTACCCTACCTCCCGCTCCTTCCAATTCGGTCCTGCCATCTTATCAGTGAAGCTGGTCATGCCAAGAAACACTCACTCACCTCTATGCCAAACGTAGCGTACGCGTCTTTGGATCGAAAGCCTTCGCTACCTTTTCCCAATCCATCCTCAGAGTGCCGTTCACCAACTTAATATGGTCACCGTCCAGCCGCCATAACGAAGGAGCCCTTAGTCGAAGTCTGACAAGTGCGAGAAAGCAAGCCGAGTTGAGATGGTGGTTCTCATGCGTCCTCAGATCGGGTAGACGTCCGGCAGTACCGAAAGGTCCATCTTGGAAATTCCGAATAGCTTGCTTCGCCATACCTACATCGTCTAGCTGAGAAGCGACGACGAAGATTGGCCAAGGAGATCCTTCGACGGATTATAAAACAGCGAATCGGAATATACTTCGAAGGTACGAGCAGTGGACCCGATCACACAGGTTGAGAAAGTCGAGACAATTACCGGCGTCCGAGGAAACTTCCGTCATCATGAGATCCGTGTAAATAGCATTGATGAACGTAGTGACGCTAACGGATGAGCAGTCGAGTTCGATTGGGATTGGGTGATGTCACCTTTCGTCGACCCCTCGAGGAGATCCGCGATGAATTGGCTTATGCCGTATTCAGCAGAACTGGGTGCAGTTGGACCCTGTACTTACCTCTTATTCTTGAGATACCAGCTGTGAACCCTGAATTGGACTTTGTCGCTGCAGGTGAGGATGATGTCCGCTCGAGGATTGTTGTGTCCATTACTTCAGGTGATCCCATCGTCATCAAGGAAGGTACCCTTGGATGGTGGCTGATGAGACTTTCGTCAAAGGGGATGTCTCGCTCACTTTCACCTGGCCTCAGCCTTTTTTCTCCTCAGGAGTGATGATTACTCCCCCGATTCGCATGTGCGGTAGTGAAATGGGAGGGAAGTATCAAGAGGAAGAGAGTATCAAAAAGTTTTGATGAGGAATCACAGTCCAAGCTCAGAAATGCAGTCAGACGTTTGGTGCCTGGCGATCATGCTTACCTTTCAGAGACTGGGCAGTGAGCACAATGCACAGTCAAATTTGGCCATGCACGCAGTGAAACTGGCGCATCGACATCATAGGCAGAATCGTAGTGCATCACGCTCACATCCAAATGATACCGATACGGACTCGCCGTCCTTTACGCGTTTCCCTTCGATCATGTCTAAGCATTGTAGTTGGACGAGGATACCTATGGACGATCGTCAGTACAGCTCAGTTTCAGATGCAAAGCTACACATACGTTCCCAGAGGTCGCGGTCCACTTGACGTGGATGTCTTCTCCAGCCTTCATGTGGTCGTTCTCCATTCCTGGGCGGACACGGAAGGTATGCGCTAGATGCCGTCAGCACATGCGAATCACAGCACTGCACAACTAACCTCCGAAGTAGTCTCGCTGAGCCTGGATGAGGTTTGCGGGCAATACCTCGGTACGGTAGCCGTCAAAGAAGGAGAGGGCGGTCGTGAAGGCCGGGATGGGGATGCCCCAGAGCCTGAGGTCTGGGTCAACTACCCACCAAGCCGAGGAAGGACGGCAACTTACGTGGACTGAGCGATCACTCGCCTCCATCCGGGCTGAGCGTTGGACACGGCCTTTAGGAAGAAAGGGCTAGTGAGGAGATTCTCGAGCTTAGGGTTCTCGCGGTATGCGGCGGTGATGTCGGAGAGGAAGACACTCTAAGCAGTCGTCAAACCGATTTCAATGGGATCGTTCTCCATGCTCACCTTGATGATACATCCTCCACGCCACATCGCAGCGATACCAGCATTGTTGAGCGTCCAGTCGTTGACCTTGGCCGCTTCGCGCATGAGCATGAAGCCTTGGGCGTACGAGATGATCTTGGAGGCATAGAGCGCTTGTTCGAGGTCACTAGCGGCGGTCAGCAATAGCAGCCAGAAGTGAGGTGTGCTCACTCGATGAACTGCTGCTTGTCCCCCTGGAATGCGTCCCGAGCAGGAGTAGGGATGACCCTCGAAGCCCTGACACGCTCCTCCTTGAGTGACGAGAGGCATCGAGCGAAGACTGCCTCCCCGATGAGGGTGACGGGCATCCCGTTGTCGAGCGCGTCGATGGCGGTCCATTTGCCGGTACCCTTCTGTCCAGCTGCATCAAGGATCTTCTCGACCATTGGGACACCGTCCTTGTCATTGAACCGGAGGATGTCGCGGGTGATCTCGATGAGGAACGAGTTGAGGACACCGTCTTGCCACTGCGAGAGGTCAGCGGTGCTCTCGAGGTCTGATGGATGAGACGTACCTTGGAGAAGATGTCGGCGATCTCCTTCTCCTTGAGGTCAAGGCCGCGCTTGAGGATGTCATACACCTCGGCGATGAGCTGCATGTCTCCGTACTCGATACCGTTGTGGACCATTTTTACGTAGTGACCGGAGCCTGAAGCCGATCAGCTCCTGCATACTCCTTCACGAGGAACTCACCAGTCTGACCAACCCAGTCACAGCACGGCTCGCCTTGCGCTTGAGCAGCGGTCTTTTCTGCAAGACGTTCCAATCAGCTTCCTCTTCCTCACCCCATCGAAAGAGCTCACGGAAGATCTCCTTGATGTGCGGCCAAGCAGCGTCACTCCCACCCGGCATAAGAGAAGGCCCATTCCTCGCACCCTCCTCACCACCCGAAACACCCGACCCAACGTAGAGGAACCCCTTCTGCTCTAGCAGGTGACATCGGCGGATGGTGTCTGGGTAGTGCGAGTTTCCGCCGTCGATAATGATGTCGCCTTTCTCGATGTGAGGCTCGATCTGGGCGATGAAGTCGTCGACGGCTTTACCCGCTTTGACGAGGAGGATGATTCGGCGGGGTTTCTTGAGCTTTGAGCAGAGATCTTCGATGGAGTGAGCGCCGATGATGTTGGTTCCTGCGGAGGGTCAGAATCCTCATGAGAGAACTAAAAATGAGCGCTCACCCTTCGCCTCGTTCTCAAGGAAAGCGTCGACCTTTGAGACCGTTCTGTGGAAGTCAGCGATAAAACGGGGATCAAGCTGTGGAGACTGACCGGTTGTAAGCGCAGACCTTGAAACCCTTGTCATTCATGTTGAGGATTAGGTTCTGGCCCTGTGACGGCGAGGCATGTTGGACGTGGATTAAAAGTAGGTGACAAGAGGAGGAAGCAAGAGCGTCAGTATAGGTCACGTTCGTTGGCAAAGGGATGGGAACTGACCATGACGGCCAGACCGATGAGCCCGACATCGGCGCTGGATGCAGTAGTCAGCACGGCTCCTCAACCACGATGATTCGCTACACCATCCACTGCCCACACTGCAATCAAACTGCTGAACGACTGTTTGTTGCGACCTCCACTCAAATACCTTCAAAAGGGTAGTATCCCCCTGGAAGCGGTTCCCGCTTCATGCAGAGCATGATGGGCAGAAGAGACTCACAGGTCAGATGACATCTGCGATTATTGTACTAGTTCAGGAGGATGTTGATCAACAGGACAGGTTAGAAACGCAACGTCGAAGTTGAACGGAATGGAAAATGGGGGGCGGTATTTCGTCAGGAGCATTTGCTTTCAGATTCAGGGTCCAGGTAAAGAGCGGCCCGACCGTGGCAGTCGCCATCTTCTACCTCAGATCCCGGTTAAAGATTCTTCGCAAGTGATTTGACAGGCACTTGGCAACACCATGCACAAGTGACAAATACGACGAGCCCTACCAAAGGTCTTGCTTGACTGCTCTTACATTATTATGAGTTTTACCAGTCGTATCCACGCATGGCCATGCTCTCCGGTCCGGATTGCCCGAGCTTCCCAAGCTGTCTTTGCAGGACAGCGAGCTCAAGCAAATTCAGGACGAAGGGCTGTTATACCCACAACTTGAGCAAGCCTAGAAGACGTCTCTTCGTCCTAAGTTCATATACGGAACTCCCGACCATTTAAAAAACAAAAGCCAGAGCATTTAATCGCCATTGACCGGACGTGCTGGACATTACGGTTAGATACAACATGTACATCTGAACATATGCGTGAGGCGTGTCTCCCCATCCGTTTGTATTCTATCGTTCCCCATCCGCGATCCCAGCTGGTCCTGCCTCCTCAACAATATGTCCGGTTACAGATATTCCCGAAGCCTTTACATCAGCCCATTCCTTTGACGCCGAACTCACCTGATCCCAGCCCTTCGTGGCTACTTCCATCCACGAGACATCCATTAGCCCCCGATCATCTCCCGTCTCCACCGCCAATTTTTCCCCGTGTTGCTCATGAATCTGCTCCGGAAGTCCCGTTGCCTTCAAAGCCCTCCTCATATCCACTTCCCGCTGGATCGTCGCCCTCTGCTTAGCCAGCTCATCCCTCTCAGACCTGAGATGACTGATAGTCGACTCCAACGACTTCGCTTCAGCTTCAAGCGTCGTGAGTTGCGTATTATGCCCTAACAAAGTCTGTCTCAGGGCATCGAGTTCAGGGTTGGTATCGACTCCTTTCAGTCGAGCTAGCTCTACTTCTTTCTCAAGAAGTGTAGCTTTGTTCGAGGATAGCTCGGTCTGTAGTTTTGAAAGGTAGGCGTAATCTATCCCTGTCCCTGCTTGTCGTGCAGGTTGAGCTAGGGTCGGGTCGAGTAATGGGTCATTCGTGTAGGAGGAGGAACCGTTAGGTCGGTTGGCTAGTAGGGTAGTGAGTTTCTTTCGGAGTTGTTCGTTCTCGGCGTGTGTTTGTTGCACACTGATTTCCAGTGCGGTCCTGCCCACTCCAGGTCAGTGTCACAGCTGCAACATAAGGACAAGTGGATAGTCAAGCGAGGGCGAGTGCTGACTCACTGCTCCTGCCTCTTCTTATGCCTACTCCGTTCCGCCGCCTTCCGATTCTGCAACTTCTGTCTGTCCTTCTTCTCCCCCTCACTCATCCCGGAAGTAACAACCTTCCCTTTGGAGTGCGAACTTGATACAGGTTGGACACCCTGCACATCGTCCTGACCTTCAGGTAGAAAGTCACCCTCATCTTCGGTAGCGTCTGCATCGATCCCAGCGAGAGCTTCAGTCGTATCGGGGTCTGAAGGCCCAGGGAAGTCGGTAGGGAGGATATGGTCGTAGTCTTCCATATCGCCTCGAATACCCTGAGCAGGTCTGGCGGTGACGTGGGGTTGTGAGCGAGGTGAAAATGATAGTGATGTTGATAACATTGCGGAATTGATGATGTGTTCAGGGTGCCTCCTTCCGGTTGCAGAGAAGCTTTTCCGACCCTCCCTGTTTGGGCTTCGGTTCCCTGATGTGGAGGTCATTCCGCCCTTGGAATAAAATTGTGAAGAACTATACCTCAACTACCTAGATCAAGATGGGCGTCACAGAGACCGGCAAGTCGGTCATCCTCAATTCCGAATCAGTGAGTCCGGTTATCCGCCTGTCGAGGGCATACCTGACCTTAAAGTAGGGTAACAGCGTAGAGATTCAGTACGTTCCTGTTTCTTCAGCTCTATGTCCCGCACCTTTTGAACCGGCTCCCTATCGCTTGGGTCAATCGTGCGCTAGCGCTTCCTACAAGTTTGCTTTTCACCCTCAACTCCCACTTGCTATCTCATCGATTGATTTGATTACCGCTGACCTCTCCAGACTCTTCGGCGCAACCGTGACATCATGGAAAGCCAACGGGAAGGAGCGACTCTTCGTTAGCTCCAAGTCGACGATGGATGCCACCAAGCCGGTGAGTCCCGGTGAGCCAGCTGAAGTGCGCTGCGTCTGCTCCTTACCTCGAATTCCTGTAAAATACTGATCGCGAAATCTGCAGATCCGAGGTGGACTCCCGATCGTCTTTGTAAGTCGGATTCCTCGCGAGAGGTAGCACGTACTGACTGTTGCTCAGCCGATCTTCGGTCCCCCACCATCCTCTCCACCAGAGTACGCCGCCTTATCCCAACACGGATTCGCTCGAACCCAAATCTGGAAACTCGAACACACTATCATGGATCGAAAAGAAGGCGTCTCTGTTCGTTTCCTCGCTCCACCTCCACCTAACTCATTCCCACACAAATATCGTCTCAGCTTCGTCGTCACTCTCACCGCGCACCAGCTTTCAACCGATGTACACATCACCAATGAAGGAGACGAGGATTTCATCTTCCAGGCTTTGTTACATGGTTACCTGGCCGTTCCGGATGCGAGTAAGATCAGCATCTCGGGTTTGGATGAGGGAGTTAAGTATTTCGATAAGGGAGGCGGAGGGAAGATGGCGACTTGGCCTGGAGGACCGTTGAGAATTGGTAAGGAGACGGATGCGTGAGTCCAAACATGTAAACTAAGAGGAAGAGCTGATTGGTTTTGGCTTCAGGGTGTTTCACCGGGTCCCGTCAAAGGAGCTCAAGCTGGACTACGGCGATGGGTCCGGCGGTCTCAGTGTCCGCCTCCGTGGCTTCGAGGAGTAAGCCGCCTGACATTGTCAGCATGAGCCAAGCTGACTTTGGTTAGCTGTACCATCTGGAACCCGCAGGAAGCGACTGGAAGCAAGATGGCGGACATGGAGGCGGGTGGATGGGTACGTGATCTGACAGCCTATCGACCATATCGATGCACATCGTTCACACTGACTCACTACGCAGGACCGCTACGTCTGCATCGAGCCAGGCTACGTCAGAGAGTTCAAAACCCTCAAGCCTGGAGAAGAATTTCTAGGACAGCAGATCCTCGGCGTGTTGTGACTAGAGACAGCGCGTCTTTGAGAATAGTGAAGGGAGCGAAGAGGCCAAAGATTCCCGTACAATAAAATGATCTAGCATGAAGTGCATGGAAGAAGCAAGCTTTCCGAACACTTGTACCATTTGCGCCGGCCAAGCGGAAGGTTCCAGATTGAACGTCTTGCGACACGTGGTCATCGAAAACCTCGTCTGCGCGGTTTTGTGAATCACTCGGTTCTTCCTCTTGTCTCTTCTGTCTGATCCCTCCTTTTCACCCCGTCGGCAAACCAAAATAGTGAAAAAAATGTCCGCGACCAAGCTTCACCCTGAAATCATGTACGCCGAGCGGTGCTCGGCCACCGACGCTGAGAAGGTCTGTGCGAAATCACCTCATCCAACCCGCTCATCATCCCAAGCTCTCCGAAACAAAGCTGATGAGGAAAGTAGAACTTGATATACTTCACAATCAACGCACCTGATATCATCGGTGAAGCTCATTTGGACATCAAACCTACACAGATCTCATTCTCCGCAAAGACTGGCGAGTGAGTCGTCCCTCTCTCTCTCATCTTTCTCTCTCATCAAACATCTCAACCCAACAAACATCTTCAACCCAATATTCATCAAGCTTTATCGCCGATAGTCCTCCTACTGGTTTGTGTTGGAGACAGTGCTGAAGAGTCGTAGCCCATCGAAAGGTGTCCCCGAGAAGAATTACGCTTTCGACCTCCAGCTGTATGACGAGATCATCCCAGAGGTCCGTCCGCTCTCTTCAGCTTACCTTTCGAGCTTGATGAAAAGCAAATAGAAAGACTGACGTTTGAACGAACTCTTAGGAGACGAAACGTGTCCAGACCACTCGTGCAGTGATCCTTGTTTTGAGGAAGAAAACGCCCAAGTCGGAGTATTGGCCAAGGTTGACTAAGGAGAAGCCGAATCGGAACTGGGTGAAGACGGATTTCTCAAAGGTGAGATTCTTCAATCCATTTCGTCATACAATCTGGCGAGATGCGAATTTCTGACAAGAGCTGATGAGGATCTAGTGGGTCGACGAGGATGAGCAGGAAGGTGCGGCTCCTGAGTGAGTTGGAAGGTTACGCATAGCTTGGAGGTGTGCTGACGTTGGCAGGCTCCCCGAGATGGATGATATGGGTATGGGAGGGATGGGGGGAATGGGTGGTATGGGAGGCATGGGAGGCATGGGAGGCATGGGAGGCATGGGAGGCATGGGTGGCATGGGAGGCGGTGCAGGTGGCATGGACTTTGTACGTTCCCTTCCCGGCTGCCTTTGAGATCGCGCTAACTGTGCCTAGGCAAAGATGATGGAGCAGATGGGCGGTGCAGGCGGGACGGGAGGGATGGGAGGTATGGGTGGAGCAGGTGGCACACCGAACTTTGACGACTCGGATGACGAGGACTTGCCTGCTGAGGCTGGGGATGAGGCGGATGATGAGACGGACGTCAAGGGGAAGGGGAAGGCCAAGGCTGACGTTAGCGAGGTGAGTCGAGTTGCTGCGTTCGTAGGATGGTTCACTGATTCTTTTCGTGTCATCAGCTAGAGGAAGTCGAGTAGATCTGAGGAAGTCGAGTAGATCTGAGAATGGCCATAAATCTTCATATGCATGTAGACGATGTGAAAGCTACATTCCCTTCGCGAGGTCTGACTTCAGACTGCAGCTTTGAACGAGCGGAAGTCACCGCTATCAAAGCGTCTTTCCTCACCTTGTCAATTTAGTTCTGGCCTCGTACTTTTGCCCAGCACCTGCAGAGAGATGCAGGTCTGTTTCTCGACGTTAAGAGAATGCCGCCTCTACTTGAAATCAAGGGTCTGACCCTTCGGCGTGACGATGGTACGGGTTCAGCTATCATCAATGTTTGTCGATTCCACTTGATACACACGGTTCCAACTGATATGGAGTAGAACCTGGATTTAACGGTTGAAGAAGGGGAAGTGGTGATCATCAAAGGTGAAAGCGGGTCAGGGTAAGTCTGGTCATCGTACTGAGCAGGAAATCTCGTTGATGATGGGATTAGGAAGACCACCCTGTTGAAGTGTATCGCCGAGCTGAACGTCTACCAATCCGGCGAGATCCTCTTACATGGAAGGTATACCAGCTCTACTCTAGCTTTATTCTCTGATGACATCCGTCCCAGACCTGCAACATACTATGGTACGACCCCAACTCATCGACGATTCACATCCGTCCGGTGCTGATAAGTCTAAGGCATACCCACCTACCGAACCTTAGTCCAATACATCCCTCAGAGACCTTCCCTCCTCCCAGGATCCCCCTTAGATTTCCTAACGACCCTTAACTCATTTAGAGCACGTACGAAACGAGACATACCTTCTCGCTATGATCCGGTTGAATTGGCTTTGGAATGGGGGGTGGATAGGAAATTGTGGGTGAGGGAGTGGGGGACGTTGAGTGGTGGTGAAGGGCAGAGGTTGGCTTTGGCTATTGCCTTGGGGTTGGGGGGGGCTGAGGTGGTGCTTCTTGATGGTGGGTCGACGGAGTCTTTTTCGGACATTGGGAAAGGAGGGGGAAAGAGAGGGGAATGCTGATTTGGACGTCGGGTAGAACCGACTTCGGCACTGGATGAGGAGACGACGAAGAAGGTCGAGAGGAGTTTGTTGGGGATGCTACCGCCAAAAACCACGGAAAGGGAGAGTGATCCGGTGAGCAAACTGAGACTGAAAGAGGTGCTCGTGCTTATCGGTTTAGTATGACGAGGTCGATAGAACTGGATCGGGACCTAAGGCTTTCGTTTGGATCACGCATGATGCGGCGCAGGGGAAGAGGGTGGGAACGCGGACGGTGGATATCACGAGGCAATGACTAGTTTCGTTTAGTCATGAGCCATCTCATGAGTAAATCAACTTCGTATCCAAGTACAGTCGTCTCCCCTTCGATCCTATACTCCTGTGACAAGCTGATACACTAACCCATAGATTTTGACGCCGCACTCGAGTCGGTCGCGTTGGGTGATATCGTCGCTACTGACCATTCGTAGCCCCTTCCTAACAAGTTAAAGCCTTGGGGAAATCTGTCATCGGAGTACGCTCTCATAAAGCAGAGATGGCGCATCTTCCGCCTGGATCGCTCGTCGGGACCTTGCTTTCCTTGACAAGCCATCCTTCGCGGCGAGGATGCTGTGTTGCAAATAACCAATCACCCTTATTCACTGCTTATCCCCGCGACTCTTGCAGGTTCGATTTCTTGGCCGTAACATCCCACTCATATGTCGATTTGGCGGAATACGCCTCCAGCTCCGATGGGCTCAATGGACTTCGCTAGTGTCGGATACATCTCTCCGAACTTCGATCCCGCTCTGAACGACAAGTTCAAACTCGACGGGATCGTGGCAGCTACGAAAAAAATTCGAGAATCCGTCCTCACCGACTCCCCTCCGAGCTCGTCATTGCGTTCCTCCCCAAGACAGGCGAGGGCGAGCCCGAGTATCCCGTTGACCCCACTAAGTGATTATGATGGCCTCGACCATCATCGCGGTACGAGGATAGTAAGCTATGGGAAGCGCAAAGATTCGGACGAAGTGGTGGAAGTCGGGAAGAGGCAGCGGAAGCTGGTCGATTATAGGGAGGCTGAGCCTGCTGGAGTACCTCAACCCGATCCGCAGCTCAAAGCTGACCACGACTACTTTGAGCCGAATCCAGTATCAAAGCTCGATACCGAATCTCTTACGCCATCACGAGTCACGGTCATCTTCCACTCAGACGACCTAGAGCCATTCCGAGTAGACGAGCAAGACCTCAAGCGGACTTGGTGAGCTCGCTTTGACAATTCGTGAGCCTCGCTGATGTATCCCAGCCGCTTCTTCCAAGACCTCGAGCTTGACGCACCACTCCCATGCCGATGCGGTCATCCACCCACTTCTCGCTATTACACACCAGCTTCTTCCGGAGCTGTTCGAACTTTCATTGATATCATCACTACCTCGAACGATCAGCTTGCTCCCCGCATTCCCGGTTCTGTACGAATGTGTTCAGAAGTACTTTCTCTAGCGGAGAGGTATGGGTGTGATCGAGCTCGAGAAACAGCCCTGGTCTGACTAGATCAGCTGTTGAGGTATACGAGGGAGCTTGGGATATCTTCGTCATTACCGTTGCCGTGAGGTATGGACTAGTCGATCTAGCGAAAAAGGCGATAGGATGTCTGTGTGAGGACTGTTTGAGGATGGGAGAAAGCTCGGCGAGGAGGATGATACGGCGCGGAGCTTTGAAAGTATGTTTCGCGTGGATGTTTCATGAAGCACAAGCGGATTGGGACCCGGTAGGGTCTACCTGATAACTGGGCAGAAGTTTTTACGGAGCTTTGGATCAAAGTACGTCGGGAACGTCCAAGTCAGATGACGAGGATGTCGATTGGAGGGCGGTGGCCGTGGATTTTGATCCCTCCTGGGAGCTTGAATCCGCTTGATGGTATGTAAGGAGCTGGAAGGAGAGTGACGAAGAACGAAGTCGATATCTCTCGAACGCTGAACATGTATTCCTCTTTGAGGCTGAATCTCGCCAGACCACTGCTGACACGCCACAAACGGAATCTCGCCGAGGAGCGGTCCGTGCGTTTGGTACATTTTTTCAGCCCCAACCTTCTCCCCTTTGCGACGATCAAGCATCAAATCGCGTTCCTTATCGCATTTTCGACCCTATATCTCAATCCACTGATTGTTCAGCTGATGTTCGTCTGCTCTTGGCCGGTCAACATTCCCAAATGACACCTCAGGACAGCCACTCACATAAGCGGTCTCGAATTGATATCTACGCACTCCCGCTTCAACTCGGTCTTCTTCCTTCACTTCACAAGTCTCGGACGACCCAGACGACTCCATTGAGGAGATGTCGTGTCGCTCGCTCGGCTGAAAAAGCACGCCGCAAAAGCCAAAGTCTCTACGAATTCTGAGTATCCAGTGATCGACCATAGGGAAGACATCGTCTTCCGGACTTCGGATGGTAAGGAAGCCAGAGAGGATGGAATCAACCTTGGACGAACGTGGCGAGCATAATAACCTACTTGCAACCTTCGTGCTGATACATACCCCCCCTTCAGTATCTTCATCCGAGATGTCGGTGCCACAGTAGTGAACGATACCCACCTCAATCCAATCGAAATCGACGTCCCCTTCGCCACTCTCGACTTGTTCCTTGAGACCGTCCACCTCCGTCGTGACCCCGAACGTATAGCTCATGTCAACCGAAATCCCAATGACATCGAAGTGTGTCTCCAGCGGAGCGAGCTAGGCGATAAGTGGCAGGATGAAACGGTGGTCAAAGCGGCTGAAGAAGCGATGGAGGTGAAATCTGTGGTGAAGGATGCGCCTTGGGAAGCTTTCCTTGCTGGGGAAAAAAGGGGTTCGGTGGACCTCTGTAAGCAAGCGTTGGTCAGTATGGAGGATGAGAGGAATATGGATGTGATAAGCTGGTCGGCCATGAAGAGGGCTTTGTTCGAGGTGAATGGTCCGAATGAAGCGATTCCAGGATGAGCTGATGAGATTGACAGGATGTACCGGTTACTTTCTTCTTCGAGTACCTTCGCGTGCTTGGGACCGTGCGTCTCAAGAGGGAGGACGGTGAGTGGACCCTTTAAGGTCACTGGAGCTAAGGCTGAGGGAGTGTCAGCCGGGAATACTCCGGGCTATATCATCGGAATGCCTCAGTTGAGCCCTGGGATTCACTGGGAGGAGATCGCCAAGAGGTTCATGACAGGGGTGTGAACGGAGTCAAGAGCTTGGCCCTCGCGAGTATCCAGCACTGCTACATGTAGCATTCTTTCCTCTCCATGAGAGATTCGTCCCCATTTATTTGGGCACAGAGCTACGTCCCTACCTGAATCTCTTTTTTTGTAGAAGACAGTTTCGCCACAAGCAGCCATCAGATGAAACATTGCCCCTTTATCCCGATTCACCACTTCCGTTCCTCATCAATATCGATCCATGTTCACTATTTACAAGTCTCGTCGATACCGATTATCATAGTGAACGGCTGATGATCCGTCGACACGATCAAAACAGTGGCACGAGTCCAATACGCAAAAGACCGAAAACCGAAATGGACAACGGATCATCTTTTATGGCTGCATCGAGTTCTCCCTTCCACCTCTCGTATGACCTCATCCCCACCGACCTAGAAGTCCCGAAGCTCCACACACCCCCAACTAGCGCTTCAACGCCCACTTCATCTTCTCATGAGCACGATGACCCGAAAGCTGAGATCGTCTTCGTCTGCTCGGATGGTGTGAGAGCTAGAGCACATGGATGGTTCCTCCGCAAGTCGTGGTGAGTGCAATCAGCGTCTCGAAAGGACAAGACTGAAGCTCCAACAGCGGCTTATTCCGCGATATGGGTGAGGTCGCGGCTAATGATGCCAACACGAATCCTATCGAAGTCAACATCCTTTCGAATTCACTTTACGCCTACCTCGACATCATCTACGGGCGTAAGCGTAATCAAACCACCTTCTCCGATGTATCGATCCTTGCGCTACTCGACGTCCTCAAACTTGCCCGATATGTGGCAGGACGACGACGTGCAGACCTCTATCCTTAAGGGCTTGGTGGGACCGATGGTGAAGGATGCACCATGGGCGGTGTTTGTCGAAGGAGCAAAGAGAGGGTCGGTGGAGATTTGTAAGGTGGCTTTAAAATACATGGGGGATGAGAAAGACATGACGGTGAAGAACTGGGATCTCATGGAGATGAATGGGATGCAAGTATGTCCGCCGTACCGATCTTATGGTACTACTGAACGCCCGTAGGAGGTACCGTCTCGATTCCTCTTCGAATACCTACGAGTCCTCGGGACCATCGGAGGCCTCAAAGACAGTCGTGGGTGGCAAGTTGCATATCTCATTCGTGGGTCTCAATGAATTCCGCGGCCAGCCTTCCCAGATCTTTATCGTTACGACGACCCACTCCATCATCCGGCTCTTTGAAACCGATGGGAAGACCTTTCAGTGCAGTTCAACCCGAAGACCGCAGCGTTCGCGAAGATTTTACTCGAGGGCGCGGACTTTACTTATGATCCGCTTGCAGACTAGTGGTCTCGCTGTCTATCTTCCCCTTTCCTACCACCCATGCTTCCCACTCATGAATCAATATGTGGCACTCATTTCGGCCATCAGTCATTACTGACAGCAATGTCCGGAATCATGTTGTCGACTGCCACATTAGCCTCAAGCGATGATATACCGGAAACCCCCTTCCTCTTTCCTTCCTCAATATCCTAAATGTTCGCATCTTCCATCCATCTCGTCTTTTACCCCTGCTACTCGACAATATGACCATCCAAATGTCGGGGGTCCTCAATGGAGAAGTGCCTAGTATATAAACAACAACGCCCCCTATCGCCGAGAAAACGAGAACCCACACACTTCCCGACACCCCGCCTCGGAAGGTAGCGTAACCCCTTCGCTGGTCAGAAGGAGGGGCGTCTATTCGAGTAGCTTCGGCTTCGGCTCCTACTACAGTATCGAGTATCAGGAATCAGCACAAAGATCCTCAAGCAGATGTCGTCTTTGCTTGCTCGGATGGTGTTACGGCTAGAGCGCACGGATGGTACCTGCGCAGCTCGGGGTGTAGGCGATCATTTCCATCAAGCTACTGAGCCGCGCTTTACAATGACCAGTGGTTTCTTCCGTGATCTCGGCCAGGTGGCAAATAATGACATGAACGAACACCCGATCGAGACTGGAGCCCCTTCCAAGAGTCTCTACCTCTACCTCGATACGATCCACCCCCACAATCGTAAATCCATCATCGCTCAGACCGCCTACATCCACACTCTCCTCGACCTTGTCTACCTCGCAGATAAATGGCAAGACGAAGAGATCGAGGTGGCGGCATTGAATGAACTACGATGGCGAAATTTGAGAAGCAGATTGCGAAGGACGCTCCTTGGGCGGTGTTTAAGGAAGGTGCTAAGCCGGGTTTGGTGGGTCTGTGAAGATTGCGTTGGGAGGGATGGGAAAGGAAGAACATCAAAAGACTGATGGACTGGAAGAAGATGGAGATGGGGCATTTTCAAGTAAGTCTATCTCCAGGAAGCTTGGTATCTGGAGCTGGATGCTCTGCTCACGTCACGTAGGGTATATCGTCGCGATTCTTCTTCGAATACCTCCGTCTCCTTGGAATTTGTAGTGTTAAGTCAGCTTCTGGTGAGGGACATATTAATTTAAGCTTGATTGAATAATTTGGTCCAAGCTTCCGGCCTCCATGCACGATTTCCAAATACCCCTCAGTCCGTTCAGGAGATTGACTGGGAAGTAGTGTCAAAGGCAGTTCTCCCCTTGAGCGACGAAGACCTAAGGATTAAGGAGGCGACCATAGAAGCGCAAGGATAGTAGCCGTTTCTCGCTTTACATAATTTCATGCTCTATATCGTGGATCGGCCTGGGTAGAATGCCTATATGTCCTGATATAGTTTACATAAGGGTGGCGAATTCAAAGCTAGGCTGGAGCGGTGACTCGAGGCTCGCAATTGACTTAGGCGATATGAGGAGCAGGCTAGCAGATTGTGGTGAAGTTCGTGTGCGCTGATCAAGTGATCTGGACGACAGTGACAGATCCGGTGATCCTTTCCTCAAGTACCATCAAACCGATCAAAGGCCGTGTTACCAGCTCCTCCGTTTTTCTGTCTCCCGAGCCTCACTTATTCCTCCATTTTCATTCTTCAACCTCTTCATCTCAAAAAAATCATTCAAATTGATTAGCAATCGACTCATCCTTATCCACTGTCATGCTCAAGGCGGTCGAATACCTTCGAAGCATGACATGGTCGTCCTAATCCCATCCATCTCTTATCTTTCCCGTCACTTTGCCCGTTGACTGGGCATCCTAACCACTCGGACCCACCGACTGGCGACATCATGTTTCAGTCAAGCGACAATGTCCAGTTCAAAGCTCACTCCTGGCGGTCAGCCGCAGCTAGGCAAGTATATCACATCTTCTCAAACGATTAGAACGTAGCTGATTCGCCGACAGCACCGCCTTCAAGGACATGGTCACTCTTACCAACAAATCACTCGAGAAACCGATCCACATCGATACCCCTACATATGTCCTGGATATCTTCCTTGACCTCTTCCTTGACCTCTTTAATGTCGTTACATCCTTCGTCCCGAGCCCCAGCTTCGACCACACCGTCAAGCTACGTGAACTGATTGACAAGTTCCTCTGCGAGAGATGAAGCCCAGGATCAAAGAGCACAGTAGGAAGTCACGGATCGTGCGAGCGTGGTGATGGATGTGAGCGGTGATCTTTCCTTCAGGTAAGTTACGATCTTCATAGTTCCTACTTATAGTTCCTACCTACCCTTCACCGCCTCATCCATTATCACTTTCCTCCATCATTGGGATCTGTTTCACCCAATCTATGTTATTACTTTGCTGAACTCACCAGCGGTCAGTCGAGGACCGCCTTTTCGATGAGCGACCCATCCGAACCTGTTACTGCCTCGACCACCTTGCTCAAAATGGCATCCTTACCACTCCGACCCAACGGGGATGTGATCCTTCGATCGAGTGATGACTTTCTTTTCAGAGCGCATAACTGGAGACTTGCCAAAACCAGGCGCGTCAAGCTCCATTGGATGATCGTCGTCGGTCCGTGCTGACTCTACTTCAGTACCGTCTTCAGAGACATGTCCAGTGTCGCCACCAAGTCCGATGACACCCCCATCGATATCGATTGTCCAGCCGATGTCCTCGATGTCTTCCTCAATCTTGCGAGCGTCTCCCAGCCTGTCCCCTCTGAGGACAAGCTTCGACGGCACAGCCAAGCTTATGGACCTTAGCGAGGCGTTCGACTGCGGCGGGATGAAGGCGATGGCAATCCAGAGGCTTATGATCTTGGCGACAAGGATCCATGGTGTCTCTTCGCTGTTGCTTCGCGAAGGAACGTTTTCGGCATGGCAAGGATCGCCCTGTCCAAGATGCCGACCAACACGATCGAGAATCTCCTCATCATGCCATTTCTGTGGACGCGCTTGTCGAGACTGAGTCCGCTCTAGCAGCTCGAATTTCTCCGCCTCTTCGCCTTCGAACTACAATACGTAACGTACATCGACCCTCTCAACAAAAGGGCGGATCCGGCGAAAGGCCCAATGATCTCGATTCGGAATTAAATGGATGAGGTAGCTTATAGCTTCAACCCGAGCGCGGAAGGGGCCTAGGTAGGGGTCAATCTATATTCACCGGAGCAAAAGCTGATGGAGCGGTAGGTGCTGAACATCACTGGTTTCTGTGCAACAAGTAGTGTCATTTTCATAGATTAACGAGTTTGATGTGAGATGTGAGCATCGATGAGGGACTACAGGCAAAGTCCATAACTTATACTTTGACGGACGAGGCGGGAGCAAATTCCCTTGTCCGCCCAATGGCCGACCCCCCGGACAGCTAGCTATACGCGCTTACCTTTTTGAAGGCCATTTCTAGCGGATATGCCGCCTCGATCAGTGCTGGTGACTTATACTCTACACCCATCCCCTACTCCGGGTCCTGTCCAACCCATACAAGCAGCTCTCAACGGTATCCGAGCACAATTCCCCCTTCGTAACCTCCACTGGAAGTCTTCTTCACGCACAGCCCTACGAACGATCCAGGAGGTCGATGTCACACTCCTTGAGCTCGGTGAAGTGGGTAGCGTGAGCAAGGAAGTCAGTGGGAGTATATTGGAGTGGCCGCTCGTCAATCTATGCTTGGTCGTCTGCGAAGTATGCCTTGATTCCGCCGTTTGGTCATGAGCTGATGAAAAGCAAAGGATGCGGAGTTGTACAAAACACAGACCCGGTCCTTCATTCGCGATTGGCTGTCCCTCCTTGCTGCGCGACGGAATGTCCACGCGCCCTTGATCGTGCTCGTAAACCCGCCTTCATCTGCTGTGAACTCGGGGAAGAACGTGTTTGGACGGGATAAGGGGGTCTTGGGGAAGTTGAAGGCGGACTTCAATACGGGAAAGCGGGATAGGTGAGCTACAGCCATCTCCACTCTTTCACCACCGAGGCGCCTTGCAATGGTCAGGAGAAGGACGTGTAGGTAGCTGATCATCCTTATATAGATGCGTGCAGATCAACCTCCCTCCCACGGATGTAGACGATCTCGCAGCATGGCCGGAAATCATCAACAAGCTCAAGGAGAGCATCGTCGTTGCTTTCGATGGTGCAATCCTGGAGAGGGAAGAAGAGGTCAAGCGGGGAGAAGCTCAACGTATGACTGTTGGATGGAATTTCTGCACATGGTTCCTACTCAAGGTCGGTCCGATTCCCGCCAAATCTGCTTTCTGACTAATGCGGACCTCAGGAATCAATTGCAAACTCCTTCGAAGGCGTCAATCTCCATGAGGACGCCTTGATTGTCTACGAAGAGCTCGAAGCAACCTTCTTTCAAGTACTCAAGGAGCACAACCTGTCATGGTTTGGTAAACTTGGCGCGACCGGATCTACAGACGACTCCCTCCCCATCCTAGACACTGGGACGAAGCCCTACCGTGAGAAGCTCCAGACCAGCTCGATCAGTATCTTCGACTTTCGAGTCTACGTGTTCGCGAGACAGGCGCAACTGCTCGGGAAGCTTGGAAGAACCACGGAGATCGCAAAGAGGGGTCAGTGGTTCGTCGCCAGCCTTACCAGGCGTTTGCGCGAAAGCGAGGTGAGCTGATTAATAGGACCAACACATGCTAACTTCGCCTCAACAGGCAGATCTTGCTCAGCATTTCATTGAGGCCTGGACGTATACCGCTTGTATGAACATCGTGCAGAAGTGCGACGAATGGTCAAGGATCGATCGACCGAATGGCGACTATACGGGGCTGATTGCGTATGAGTCGGCGCGCTCAGAGCTCCTTGACATCGCTCGAGTCCAGGTGAGCCCTGATATCCTGTGTGCCAAATTCCGCTATTCCGCTGATGGTGTTCTTTACAGGTCGAGCGGATAGGCGTGGCATGCGGTCATCTCCCGGACATCTACCCCTTCTTCCAGTCTTCGGCGCTTATCAATACCTCGGACGACGTCCTTTTTGAGTCTTCCGATAACGGGATGGACGGAGAAGCCCCAACAGGGAACGATGAGCCTGCGACTCGACCCTCGGTGTCCAATCAACAGCTCGTCGAAGCTATGGCGGATGTGATCCAATTCCGCAACCTTTACCTCAGCCTGACGAAGAAGGCGATGATGGCTTACGAGGCATGCGGGAAGGCAAATTCGGTTCTACGCCTCGAGGCCGACCTAGCTGGCTTGGCACTGTGAGTGGAGACCCATCTTGCACCGGTGCAAGGCTGATGTCGGAGTAGCCACACCAATGAATGGACAACGGCCTACGACCTATGTCGAAATCTGGCGAAAGATTGCGCCGACTTGCGTACTTGGGAGCCTGTGGCAAAGTATGCCCTCGAAGGTGCTCTTCGCTCCCATCGCGAGCTTGGCAAGGAGCCCGACGAGGACTGGACAAACCTTGTCCTGGCGTATATGAGGGTATGCGCAGTGATCGAGGGTGAGGTCGAGGCGGAAGAATTGGAAGAGGCTCTGAGTCGGCTTGTGGGTTGTGATCCGGGGCAGTCTGGTAAGTCATGTCAAACTCATCTAAAGCTCACAGATACGTCAGCAGAGAATCATCGAGCTTTCGCTGTACGACTTCTGAGTGAAACCGCTGAGTTCGGGGAAGAAGCGGATGTCGCCGAGATCATTGTTGAGATCATTAATAACCTACCTTCGGTCAGTATTTTCAACCCAAATGTCTTCCGCTAAACGTGGTACAGCTCGTTTCTATCGATACAATAACGCTCGACTTTGAGGATCACTACGGAGCTCGCATCTCCTATCTTGGGAGGAACGAGATGCTCCAATGTGGAATCACGGAGGTTCGGCTTTTGTGCTCAGTGAGCTCTTTCGTGTATATTTTGGGAGCTCGACCTACCCATAAGCAGACATCGATTCATGGTCGCTTCACTCTGCAGACATCACGAATCGCAATCGGCCAAATACACTTTACCTATCCTGCGATTGACGACTCCACGGCGCTCCACGTCCGACGAAACCCTCAGGCGCCTACGGCGGTCTTGCGCATGCCATATGATCGTAAGTCGCCAATCGGGAAAGAGATGCACCCCCGGAAGACCAGCTGAAGCCGTTTGCAGTCGTTCTCGACGCTAAGTCAAGGGTGATCTTGGAGATGCATGCCAAGGCCTGCTCCATGAGTGGAGCCCAAGTGATGGTGTCGGCCCTTCATGACGATCTCGAGTATCTGCTGAAGGATGCATCCAGCGAAACCACCTGTACACTCTTCTCTTTCCTGGTGCTCAGCGCTGATGGTCAGCTCAGCGATCGGCACCAACGAAGATGCTGTTATACTTGGCGATCTCGAGCGGAATGCTATCATTCAGGTTGCCATACCTTATTTTGGTACGTCACAAGGCGACACCACGAAGGTCTGTCAATCTGCAACTCTGTAAGGAAGAGAGGAAGTGACGGCTCCAGGCGAGAATCCAGCTCTCTTACGAGTCAGGCGGCCGACCGGGCAACATGCGAACATACGAGGATGTTCAAACCGTCTCTATGGGATTACCCTTGACCGTCAATGTCCAAGACTTCTTCCGACCTGATTGGTATGTCCCATTAACAGCAATACAATGACCACGAAGCTGACATCTCAGCCTTGTCTCCCATTTCACGATAGCGTCAGACGGTCGAGAATCCCTGCGCGTAGGATCTGTTGAACTTCGTGCGTTAGAGACCAATGTCTACCAGGTGGAAGCCTGTCGAAAACAGTGGGACGAGCCTATAGTGCGTTCGATCTCTTCAGGTCCACTATGCACTAATTGAGAAGACGGTAACCTCTGGCAATCCACTTGCTTGCCTGTTCAAGGTACGGCAAACGGGATCCGGCTGTGAGCACTGTAATAGGCTCATTGAGTATCAGTAATGACCAATATCAGCCTCAGCGGCGGTACTTCGTCTTGTCATCCAATACCGAAGCGTCGAAGAAGGTACGTGACGGTGATCAACATATGCGAATCCGGTGCTTATCGATTATTACTAGAGGTTCAAACCCTTCTGGAACAAGCGCTCGCATCGATGGCGTCCATACCGGTCAAGATCCGGACAAACTTGCAACGGACAATCCGGCGACTGCTGGCAGATAGAGAGAGCTGGCTGCAATCGTACCTGCTGAAGGGCGATCCTGCCAGCTTGTTGGAGGGGACCGAAAGCGGTTCAGGGGACAGTGATATCGGGGCTATTGTTGAGGTAAGCTGTATTAGGCTGACTATGTGAACGTGACGCGCTGATCTTAGCTTCAGCTTCTGAGAAAGAGCGACCCTGGAGCGATCCGGTGGCGCACCCTCGAAATCCCAGTTGATGTGCCACAGCTTCGTGTGAGCCGTTCGGCTCATTTTGCAGATCAGCTCACACAGTTCTTCAGCTCCTCAGCACCGTTCGCATCGAACATGCCTCTCCGAATGGCTCCGTATACGAAGGTCGTGCGCTCGCTATGAAAATCCGCATATCGCCAAACTTCGCTTGGCTTGGCGGAGGAGTGGACTTTGCAGACGAGAAGATGGTGTTCGACGTTCAAGCGAGTCCGGATGATTGGCTTATCTTGGGGAAGAAGAAGGGGTACTACATCGCCAATGTGAGCTCTACTTTGCCACCGCGGTTCGGAACTCACCTTATAATCAGTCAGGCGTACTCAAGGAGCAGCAAGTCGTTTTGGTCCCGATGCGAGCTGGCTCGCTCTCCCTACCTGCCGTCACGGTCCAGCTACTCTCTCCACTCGACAACCGGATTACATGCGAGACGTACGTGGAGAATGCTGCCGAGGCCGTGCATGTGCTTCCAGCGAAGAGCTTGACCACAGTGCTCATTCCGATGCATAAGCAGTGGCCAGCTGGGTTGGAAGAGATGGCGCGGGGATGATACTAGGTCGACGGAGATACCCTGCACAAGCATATCATGCATATTTTCTGGAACCAGGAGTATAGTTTACAATTGTACTATCATGCAATGCAACGCGGTGTTGCATACAATACAAGTAGATGCGAGATGTGATAAACGGGGAGCATTCAAGCTAATAGAAAAGGTCGTTCCGCCTCTATGCCTGCATCAAAAGAGTACCTCCGAAAGTTATTCGTCACTACCGACTGAGAGTTTGCTGAACATAGTCGCCTGCCATCGCAAGCTCGTGATGATCCGCAACTAAACTCAATCAGGATCTGTTGGAGCCAAGGGGAAATGTGGACTCACCACTCTTGATCATCTTGAGCTTCGACCTCATCTCAGTCTTGTTCAGCGAAGTTCGGTACCCTCCACCGCAATGACACGTCGGAGCGAGATTATCATCCTTCGACTGATTACATTTCACGCAGATCACCTAGCCTCGTAGATCAGCCTATTGGTGAGGGGGAACGCATAGTCGACTTACGTCTTGCGTTTGGAAAGACGTGATCATCCGGGAGATCATCTCGATCAGAGACTGTTCGATCTGGAACCGGTCGTACTCCACATCGCATTTCTATTCATCATTAGCGCTTGATCAAGAACGACTCCAACCAAACTCACATGGCAGACCCAACTCTTCCTCGCTGGCGGTCGGACTTCGCCTGTCTGTGAGTCGACTGTTGGCAGCCTATCCGGATCACGACAGAGATCCACATCTCTTATCGCATTGCACCTCGCGCAGATGACCATTGGGACAACGATCGATTCGCACGGATTACGATATGCTGCTTCAGTCGAGAACTCTCGCACCCCTACTAGGTCGAGCAAGTTCCGCCGGAGGATCTGCACTTCGATCGTATGATCCGATGACAATACGAGGATTTCGCAGATCGCTTTGACTAGTTCGAGGGCCGGGTTGGATCGGTCTGTTCGAGCGCCCGGCAGGCTGGGAAATGACAGAGCCAGAGCATCTTCCTCATTGATCGCTGCTGAGGCTTGTCGGCGTTTCACGTTGGCAATATCGGTGAGTAGACGGCGGGTAAGGGTTTGGGAGATACTTTTCTGAGCTGCCTTCTTCTCGCTGTCTTTGGCTGGGTTGATGACGGACGTCGTCTCCCCTGGCTGATCGATGTTGAGGTTGTAGATAGCTCGGAGAGGTGTTCTACCGTCTGTCGCACCACGCTTGGCGGAGTATAGAGCGAAGATGAAGTTGGCGACATTGCGCTCGAATACCGCTTGAAGCACACCCGGGAGGAAAGACTGGATGTTCCAATCCATACTAATCTCGAATCGCTGTGGAGGCGGTTGGCGATTGCTAGCGACCTCAGGCGGGACCTTCACTCCACCGAAATTGGCCACGTCCATCCAAGCGAGGTAATTCCAGAACTGGGTAACATCGATGACCAGGTGTCGGAACAGGTCTTGCGAGTTGGCAGCGGTGACGAGATATCTTGCGAAAGCGAAGGCAGATCCAGCGTCAGGTTTGGTGGTAAGAAGGAAGATACGGTTGAAGTCCGCATAGACGACTTGTGTTCCCAAACGCTTGAACTCCGCAAGCAGTTGCAGGAAGGTCTTTCGCATGAGACCATGTAGGAAGCGGTGCAGAGCGGGTTCGAACATGTTGCTCGTGCTTGAGCTGACCCATCGCCAGAACTGGTCAACCACTAGATCTGCCGGGGAGGAAGCGGCGCCCTTCACATGTGCCCGAGCTTTGTCGAGAAACCAACCCCGAATCATGCTTTTCAACACACCGAATGTCTGGGTCGAGAGGACTGCATCCCCCAGCATGACGCTAGCATTCGCGGTCCCTTTGGCATACTCGTCGAGATTGTGCGATGCAGAGTCGAAGGCAAGTGATCCCGCTCCACTTCCCTCCATCTCGTTGACAAGGGCAGACTGAAGTACAGCGTTGATTGCGAGATCGGCGACGTCCATCTCGATTACGACGGAGGAGTAACATCCTTTCGTGGACATCTGAGGCGCGACGAGCTCTTCAGGCGTGTTCGCGTCTTCCTCAGATCCGCCAAGGTCGGGCTGCGGTGAGGGAGACCACCAGAGGACTATATCCTGCTGCTTCAGTCGGCGAGCGAACTCCAAGTCGGCAAGGAAGACGGCGGTGTCGGACCCGAGGTTCTGCCAGAGTCAGCTCGTCAGCGAGGATGAACACCACTCACTCCGACCGGCACGTCATAGTGCGAGGCAATATCGATCTGACTGGCGATCCAGGACGAAAGGCGGAGGTACTGATTTACCATTCGCCTCGACGTCTGCACAAGCCACATCAGAGATGCCTCCTCGTCCTTGGCTGCTCTGAACGTGATGAAAGGGAAGTCGGAGAACACAGGCGCCTTCGCTTGATAATACGCATGCTCAAATGGCGAGCACAGAGCAATGACGTTCAATCCATGCTTGATTGCCTGCAAATCCTTGACCAGCTGTCGCATGGCCCCACCTTCGGTTGGATAGTACGACGAAGCGAACTCCATTTCGTCCGGATAGGTGAAAGCGCCGATCTCGACTTTGCCCGCTCGTTCGGCATACCACCGTGCTGGACTCGGCAGCTGCTGTCGATTCCGCGCACCGTCAACGACATACACCTTTGCAGAACCTCCAGGGGAGAAGAGAGCGATAAGGTGTCTTGAGTTGATTGTCGAATGGAAGAGGAAGTGATATCGTAATCCTCGTCCGCCGTCCATATACTTGTGCCGCAGGACGCTTGCTCCAGGCCGTTCGAGATCTGCGAGGTCAAAGCCTTTGTCAAGACCGCGGTTGAGACCGCCTAGTGCGTTTGACTTCAGTCCGCAAGAAGTCCCGAGAGTGAGGAGAGCTCGGACCACGAGCGGAACTTGGAGCTCGTAAGCGCTGTCGACTTTCGGGTTGTTGATAAGGGTTGAGAAATGGCTCTCTCCTTCGACGAACAGTGCTTCATCCACTAGTAAGCGGAAGAGATGTCGTGCCGGTTGGCTTCTCGGTAACACCCGCACGACTGATACCGTTTCATAACGCGAAGAGAATGTACCGGGACTGGGTTGAGCCTTGAAGTTCAGGTAGAACTGCCGGGGTACTCGAAGTCGGACACTTTGGAAAGTCCCGTCGATTGCCAGCCATAGCTTGAACTCGCCTGGTTTGCTGGTCGCTGCGATTTGGATGACATCCCATTGTCGACTGGCAAGATTGATCGACCTCGCGTGCAGCATCGAAGAAACCGTCCCATCCTGCCTCGGCGCTTGCTTCCGCGCTCGACTCCGCTCAGTCCGCTGGATCCGCCACTGCCTCCGCATGACCCTGATGTATCCCGAATAGTCAATATTCGGATCTGGCGGTACGTCGACCTCCTTGACTCGCTGCTTGGACACCACCGCCACCTTCTGCCCACCATTGGCGGATTTACCGTAGTCCTCGATATTGGCCTCCGCCCGCATCTTGGCGAACATGTCGGTAAGCTTGTGCTGCTGAAACTTGTCTTCCTTCGCTGCGACTCGCTTGAACAGCCAGTCCGGATGCCGAATCCGAGGGACAGGGTTCGGTACTTTCTGCAATGCTGCGGGTATGGTGATGAGCTTTTGGATGACGGATCCAAGTCGTTCAGTGTAATAGCTCCAGTCGAGGATGGTTCGGAGATCAAACTCGGTAAGGCTGTTGTCTTTGAGCCATTTTCGAAGGAAGTGCCGCTTGATCGCGGGTTCGGCGGTGAAAATAGCGACTGGGATAGCTCGCTCGGTGACGGGTGCTCCGTTGGGTTTGGCGGAGATGATGAAGCGACATGATAAGCCTTTGTCCTTCACCATCTGCTCGCCTAGGAATTCGGCTAGTCGCCGGGCAGTACTGATCGACGTTGACTTCTGGCCGCCGTACTCCGCCAAGGTCTTCGACATGCTCCGATTCTCAGCGATGAGATCGACTAGCTCGTCGTCGTGCAAACTCGACGCCTTCGACTGCAAGATATCCAGCCATTGATCGGCAACCTGTGCGACGGCGGCATAGCATTCCTCGGTCGTCGTTCCCAGAAGGAACTTATCGAAGATCTGGGACTGGAAGATCTTGATGAGCTGTAGCTCGCCTCGGCGTTTCACCTCGAAACCCTTGAGTTCGGCCAGGGATCCGTCCGGGTTGAATACCGCGTACCGCTTTTTCAAGAGCTTATCCTCCTCCTTCGATGAAGGCAGGATCATCGCTCTGTATGGCCCGTCCAGCTCGAAGAATATACTGTTTTCGCAACGAACATCGTACATCCCTGACTCCTTGTCGAGAAGCTCGTGATACTGGTCGTTGGTGAATTGAGCATGGACGAGGTGATTGAGCATGGTGCATGGATATGAGATGGCGAAGTTCTTGCCGTTTTTGAGGTTGAAAGAGAAGTTTTCGGGAAAGACACCGGGAAGCATACACCAAATCCCATCGGTATCGAGCTCTAGCGGTCGACCGATCTGCTCGACAAGCTGCCGAGCCATCTGAATGATACTCGCACCGGTCAGACAGGTGATCCCAGCCATTTCCATCGAGTACCATCTTGCGCCTTTCCGCATGACGTAGCCGTAGAATGAGTTGAGAATGCACTTGTGCGCGAGCTGAAGGGAGTCATAGAGAACGATCATGTTCTTCGCCTCGTCAACCGCCGAGACCACCCCGCCATCTTCGACTGCCTTGTCCAGGTTCTTCTTCCATGTCTTGTGCAATCCCTTGTACTCATATCGGCGATCTCGAAAGGCTCGGACCGTGTCGATATAGAACGAGTTTTCCCTCTGACAAATGATTGCTGTTTTGGTGACAACCTTAGTATCGTGTGTCTTCTTGTAGACCTTTCGGGAGTAGTCGCCTAAACGTTTGTGGATAAGAGCTGATCGATCGATCTCGCCAAGGTCAACAAAGCGCCGCCGAGGTCCGTTAGGGAACTTTGGCGGGAACAGCTCCTGCTCAAGCGCATAGCGAACCATGTTAACCTCATCCCGCTTGGCCGGAAAGTATTCGCCTCTCCAAGCCCATTCCATACGTCGATCACAGGTCTTATCAGGCCGATTATAGTCGCATACCGCGCAAGCCGCTTCGTCTTTGACCGAATCAGGCTGCAGTCGGTTAGACAACATGATATTCGGGTACATCGCCGCGACGTCCAGATGGTAGATGAGGGGTTTGTCGAAGCGGTTCGGATGGTCTCGCATGAGCTCGAGAGCAGTCTGGATCTCGCCTTTGATCTCGTCGAAATTCTCGACATCATCTAGGCTGACCTTGCCTTCCTCGACCAGGGAGAAAGCGAGAGCAGCATCAAGGTCATCAAGAAGCTGGTAGCTTTAGCCATATCCGATTCACGAGGTTTTACCTTCTGGACCGCACTGGGCTCGATTTTAAAGTTTGTGGGAATATCGCTTCTGAACACTCCAGCCTCAAGCGCCTCGACGTGTCCCCCGACATACGTCTCGGAAGCCAGCAGATGTCCCTCGTACGTCACGCCATGCGGATCTTCATGTCGGTTTGGCATGATGATATGTGCTTGGTAGGCCTCCACCTAATATGTTAGAACTGTCAAAGTGCGTCACTCACCATGAGAAGGGTTTCGCACAGCGTCCCACTACCTTTACGGAGGACTTCGTCGGGGTTCAGAGGGATGATGTTGCATAGCGAGAAGATGAACGGGTGGACGTATTTCATGTATAGGTAGTATGTCGCGACGGCATCGGAGACGGAGTACTGCGCCAGACTTTGCGGTTGCTCAATCGCATACCTGCTTGTCAGTTCTGCTATTCGAAGTCGACTCACGGTGTCATGAGCTCTGGATCTAGCTCAATCGGATCGTAGCCAAGCTTTGCCGTCGTAACCGCTTTCAAACCCTGACTTCCCTGCGGCAGGTACGAGTCTCGCTTGACCCATCTGAGGGTCAGTCAGACCTCGTCCTTTCACCTACCTGAAGCAATCAAGGTGCATACACGCCTTGGATTTGTACTCCAGCTCCACATCGGGTCGGAAGCCAATCTCATCATACATGCTGATCCCGTGTATCTTCGCGCGAGCATCGACGAAGGGAAAGTCGAAGCTGTCTCCGTTGTAGGTGGATATGACCGTCGGTTTGCTTTCCCGGATGTGCTCGAACCATCGACGAATCAAGGCAGGCTATCCTGATGAGTTTCTTTACGGCAAATTCGGATGTGACTCACCTCATTTACCTCGTTGAAGACAGTGAACTCCCCTTGATACTCCTCCTTCGGCGTGTACTCGAAATCATCGATATCCTCACTGACGATCTCACGATTGGTGATGAGAAATCCTTGGCCATCGATCATGTAGGAGATCATCATGATCTGATCGGTCTGTTGATCTGGGAATTTGAGTGGTTGCTTGGTTGTTTCGATATCATAAGCCATAACAACAGGCTCAGCACGCTTAACGAGGGAGGTTATCCGTTCGAGGGAGAGTGTGCCGGTCACGGAGGTAACAGTGTACCACAGACCGACCCGGACGTCTGCACGGATGAGCATTCGCTTAGCTGCGTTAAGCTGTCTTACCGAGATCTATAGCTACTCGCAGGTAGTAGGCGATGTCATGTTCCCGTATATCGATGATACACTCCGATGGTTCACGATCCCTCCGCTGCATTATCTCCTCCTCCGCTCCCCAAGCTTTCTCCTCGGGCTCTTCGCCACCATTCAGAGTTGGCATCGCCCCTTCAGCTCCGACCATATCGGCGTAGGCGTCTACAGCGGTAAATTTCGCCGAGTTGGTCTGAGCTAAAGGTAGCAGTTCTCTTCGGACGGTCTGGAGATCTGCCGTGTTGGGGAAGGAGAGCTTCAGGAACACTGGAGGAGCTGAGAGGAGATGATTGGGCTATTACTGGTCAACGAAGGAGACCTATGGGTCAAACCGGCAAACCAGATCGAGGTCCCACTTCTTCTCCCGCTCAACCCGGAGCAGCACACCCTCGTACCGCTTCACGAGCCATTCTTCCACTATTGTTTCGGCACCAGCCTAGGTGAAGCCAACATGAGCTTCCCGTCTCCTGGATATCGAGACCGCTTACCCTACATGTGACGTAGAAGTAAGGCTCGTAAGGTATCGTAGCCTTAAACATCGCTCCATCATCCTGGATGAAGTAGAAGTCGACCGCCGCTAATCCTCCAGCATGTGTCGAGGACTGCACCAGCGTCTTGAAGCCTTCATCAGCGCTGATACTCGGTCCCCCGTGCTCGATCCGCTCACATGATGCATGTTCACCAACCACCCGACCCGCTTCTCCCCAGCGGCAAGATTACTCTCAAACCTCCAAAACCCCATCTTTTCATCGATCTCATCCTGAACCTTCGCCTCCTCGAATCGCTCAGCCGCTGCACTGCCATCATCTTCTCGGACTGGTGTGGGTCGGTCGATACCGTATGCGACTCCGCCGCCGTTTGGTTTTGAGGAGCGGAAGGAGGTCCGCTTGCCTGTGTAGCGCGTGTTGTTGCCTCCTCGTCCACGACCTCGTCCACGGTAACCTCGTCCGGTCATTACCACAGAGAGAGAGAGATGGATGGCGCAAGGTGGGTGGGAGAGGGAAGGAACCTAAAGATTTCGCTTATAAGAAGCGGACAAGGAAGGGGGTGTGGTCGAGAGAAAAATCAAAATCACAGCAAAAGGTCGTCGCGTCGCACTTAGACATTGAACTGCGGAGCCCCGCGCATTTGACAAGCCGTCCTGGTCAGGAAGCAGAAGGAATCTGAGCGCTCGCTGTGCGTTGTTATCCTCACTAATGGCCCGCTAAAGTCCACACTTCCAGTAGGAAGACGTCGCCCCTACGCGAATCACCGAGCGAAATTCACGCATCTAACGCCAGTCATCAGTCTTCCTTTCCGGCTATTCCGACAGAATTCTTCTCACCTAAACTCTCCTCCGTTCTCTCCTTCTACTGCTAGTTAACGTTGTGTCTGTTCACGACTCCATATACATGTCTGAACGTGATGCCCATCCTGTCACTGCCTCAATTTACCAGAGTGATCCCGGTGCTGAGATTATCTTCCTATCAAGCGGAGGGGACATCATGAGAGCACATGGCTGGTATCTCCGCAAGGCATGTTAAGGATCGTTTCCTTCGGATGATCTGTGAACACTCACATAAGGCTCAACGGCTTCTTCCGTGATCTTGGCTCATCGGCTGAGAACGACACCGATAAGAACCCGATCGATGTAGAGGTGTCGACCGAAACACTCGATGTCTACCTCAGTACGCTGTACCACTCCGATCGTCGAAACCTTCACTACCGCTCAAGTCCTTGAACGAGTGTATCCTGCTCAAGCACCTCCTCGATAAGTGGAGTGGCTAGATTAGGATCTCGACCAAGGCATCTTCCAGCAAATGGTCAAATACGCCAAGGAAGCACCATCGACAGTATTTGCCGAGGGAGCGAAGAAGGACAAGATCGAGGTTTGCCGAGCGGCTCTTGGGGCAATGGGGGACGAGTGGAAGAAGCCGGTAGAAGAGAGCAATAAGAGGAGTATGGCGGTGCTTCAGGTAATTAAATCCCCTCGAACGCGTTGGAAGCTGATAAATTCAGGAGATACCCGAGAAATACAAGACGGAGTACGTCCAAGCGCTACACAAGGCCAAATCATACGATATCCCTGTACAAGGTAAGTAGCCCGGTATGAACGGCCGCTGTCGCCTCACACTCGCTATCATCCTAGTCACCGTCCGGTAGAAGGAGCCTACAGCTGGGCGACTTCGTAGTCAACCTCGGCCAAGAATCATTATCTCCAAGACGATCAAGGAGGTGAATTGGGATTTCGTCGCTCTGGCTTCTTTCCCTCCAACACCAGAAAAGCGAGCCCGCGGCGAAGAGTGGGATATCCTTTTATAATCTTTTTCACCTTGTCTTCCTGTATTCGTCAATTACCATGCCTACCCACTATCCATGTCGCTTGGAGTCCCAGTACCTATATAGCTTGGTGTCACACGTTGTATATTCTTCCACTGAAGTATGTTATACTACTTCCATCCGCAACACCAGTGCGACCTAGCGAGTCTCGCTGCTCGAGGGGAAACTGCCAAGTCCATTTTAACTACGGAGAGACTGTGGAGCTCTCGAATTGTTGCGGTTCGGACCAAAACTAAAAGGATGATGAGAGACCGGAATTGCATGTCATGGCTTCGAACTATGAAAGGTGATGCTGAGTAACGTAGTGACACCTTAGCTCAAGCCTTGTCCTTCCTCTTCTTCTTCCTCTCCCCCTCTTTCACCCCATCAGCTTTCCGCTTGCGCCTCATTTCCTCCTCCTCAGCAATTCTTCCCTTCATCCCAACCACATTTGCCCCACCTACCCCCTCGACAGCCTCGAGAACCCTCTCATCCTTCCTCGCCTGCCTCTCGTCCCTCTTCTCCTTTTTCTCATCTTTCCGTCGTTTCTTGAGCTCTCTGGCACTGAGGAATCGCTCGTCTATCACCTCGTGCTCGATCGCTGCCGCAGGTCGAGGTTGGAGGTCAGAATCGTAGGTCGCCTGCCCGTTCGCTCTAGGTTTCGGGTTCGTATGTGAGGGCTGTTTGGAAGGCGGCTCGACCTCCATAGGCTCGGGAGAGGGTGACGGTAAAAGTGAAGGGGATCGAATGGTCATGGTGTTTTCTGGAGGAGGTGGTGGATTGGAGGGATCGGACAGAAGGGATCCAGTGAGGGAGAGCATCTGATTGGTGACTTGCATCCTACTTCGATCAGCTCCTAGTCAAATCACACACCGGTTGTAAATGCGCTCACCCGATGACGGTAAACTTGATGCCCTTCCCACCCGCACCCAGGAGTTTCCCATCCTTCCTCCTCTTCCACCGACCGACTTCATGCACCCGTCCGTCCGCCTCCTCCTCCTCGCTGTCTGGCTCAATTCCGTCTTCAGGTCCCTCAGTATGTTCGAACTCGTATAGGTCTTGAGGTATATGTTGAAGTGGTATGGAAATGTTGAACGTCTTTGAATAGAGAAGGGAGAGGTGAGATGGGGAAGATAGGGAGTGGGTCCCGTCTGTATTCCAAGGACCAGATCAGCACCAAACAAGGAAAGAGAAAGAATGGCTTACACAATTTCTGACCAAGTTTGGGAGCCCAAACAACGGAGCGGAATTGTACCTCGCATACACCGAAAGGGCACTCATTGACGATCTTGACCGTATCGTCAATGAACTCATGCTCCCAATGTGCGAGCAGAACGCCTCCCATCTGCGGAACATATCTAAAAACCCGTCAGCCTTTGAATCGGAAGAAGTAGCCATGTTCACCGCATCAACATGCCATCCAGAGCTTCTCTCACGCCAATCAACCAATCCGCCGAGAACTTCGGTGCAACGCTCAAGCGCATGGATGAGAGTCGATGTTCGAAAGGCCGAGACTTCTCCCCTTTCTCCCTCTGATCACCATGCCGCTTCTCTTTGCTCTTCTTCTTCGGCTTGGAGCTTTTAGCCTTGTCGAGATCTCGGTGCTTCGAAGATGATTTGGATCTGTGGTGGTGCGAGGTTTGATGGGTTTTCGAGGAGCTGGCAACAGCGTTCGGTCGGAAGGACATTTTGATGATCCCTGAGGCTTGGGTATCTCCCTCAGCCTCGACTACGAATCGAAAGAAGGGTACTCAGGGCTCTCCAGCCCACTTTCCAACGCAAAGCAGATAACAACGATTACCTATCGTACACCGAGCAGAAAAAGTTGAACATCCTCCTTCTCAGGCACGGTTTTGTTCCTGTGATTGAAAGGCCACAATCTCACCCGCTATACAGAAACCTCGCAAAGCCGCGATGATACATGCAGTACTACAGATGCGTCGTCAGGTAGCTGTCGTCCCTTGAAATTCAGTCATCTCTCCCGCACTGATCTGTCCAACTCCGGTTCCAGCCGTCCGTTCAGATGATCGAGGTGACCGAGGTAATCGAGGGGGTATTGGTGTATCTGAAGTCGGCTGGCCAGTGGTTTGAGGGCTGTACGCATGTTGCCACTTATGAGGGACTGCCAACACCCCGCCCTACATCCCAAAATCAGCGCATCCTTCGTAAATAGCCTTGACTTGGCGGACCCACTCGTTCTAGCAACTTAACAACCGTCAGGGTAGGTTCCGCTCCAACCTCCAACCAATACCTAATCCTCCCAACATCCCACTCAACCTTCTTCTCCCTCCTCACGACTCCTTCCTCCTTCCCGAACACTTTCGCCTGTGGTGGTAGAGCTGAGACGGACGGTGCGCGGGGTATGGGATCGTATTCCCCTAGCTTTTCGAGAGGGGCGGCATTGCGGGCTTTTGATGCGTCGATCACTACTAGATGGTAGTATGGGTTTTTGCGGTAGCCATGTCGGGCTAGACGTATTCGAAGGGGCATGTGGAAGATGCCAGGGGCGCAGTGGGTCTAGAGTGGACGGTGTAGGAAGGAAGAGCACTGCCGAGGCGCTTTGGAAGCTCGTTGGTGCTTGTTGATACGTTTCACCGGGAGTTGTGTTGTGCCTGCCACTCGCGATACTGCTTTGCATGTAAGATTGGGCTGTCTAGCCAGTTTCAGAGTGTAAGCGAGCGATGTGCAAGTATCGACCGCAGAGCGGATGCCGCTCTGACGTGAGGCAGAATGATAAAATTCGACATACCGGCCACGTGGGGTTCTCGTCACGCTCACGGCCATTGCGACGGTTTCCACCTTTTATCAACTCGTCGATTGTTGAGCGGGGTTGCCAGACGGATGAGCTCGGAGCATACACTCAAGTGGACGACGGAAGCTGCTCTCATAATGTTGTCTTCAGCGACAAAGCCGGGATTGAGCGTCCAGCTCCCGTCTCTTCTCGAGAAGGTGTGTGCAACTTTACTGTGTCTCCAAGCTGATTGGCTGATGATGTACCTTGCAGATGCGTTCGACCGACTCAGACTTACGGTACGCATGTAATTGATACGCATTTGATCGGTACTAACGCCGTAACCCAATTCAGCGCACAAGCTCTAATCGACCTGCACAAAGAGCTTCTCCGCCTCACCTCCCCTGCCCCGACAGCATCTTCCTCCTCCAGCCCGCCATTAGCTTCATCCTCCCGACAACGATCCGAGAATGTCTATACCGACGAAGTGACTGAAGCACATCTCGTGGAGATGGTGTTGAAGCTGTTGATGGATGAGATATCGGAGGTGAAGAATAGTGCTGTCTCTTGGTGAGTCCGGTCGCCGTGTCGAAGCCGATATTCCGCTTCGCGGGAGAGATCGATTTCGACTGACGTTATGCAGTGTAGCAGTCATGTCGCGACGATCGAGACCCGCCCAGATGAGCAGCATCATCAATGCCTTATTGGCAGGCATCGCTTCAGGTGAAGAGGAAAGAACAGATATTTCGTGCTTGGGTACGCTCTTTTCCATACTCTTGCCTTGGCTTCGCCATTTGACTTGATGCTCTCGCTCCGTAGCTCTGCAATCGGTCGTCCTGGAGGTGCCCTCAGACGGCTCGCAGCTTCATCAATATGTTGAAATGATCGTCACCAAGGTTTTAGCAATTCTCACCAAGGTGCGATTGCCTTCTTCGCGGATCTTGTGATGTCTCACTGTTTGGTAGCCCAATGTGGACGCTCAGCTCACGTCAGAGCTACTTCATATCCTCACGGATATTTACCAACGATTCCCACACGTCATCGCCGCGTCTTCACCCCTTCAGGTCACTTCTTTGAACTCCCTCATCCGTATCTTATCGACATCGCGCCAAGCCATGCGCAAACGTGCTATTTCGACCCTCTCAGCTCTTGTTTCGACCAGTTCCAAGCTTTTCGACTCCGCTTTGCGGGAGCGAATTGTTGAGGGTATCGAAAGCGGAGGCGATACTGGACGGATATGGGTAGCTGTAGTGGCGAGTCTGGCCAGGGGTCAGAGTGCGCTAAAAGTGGGCGCCCTTATAGCAGCCGGACAGGTCGTGGAGAAGGTGATGAGGCAGACGCAAAATGTTGGGGACATCGATGCGGTTGAGGGCGCTTTGGTGGTGAGCATATTCACGGCGGGATTGTCGCTTGCTTACGGTCAACAATCAGGCTCTCGAAGTGCTTGTTTTGCGCTGTCCTGCAGAAATTTCCCCCTATATCAGTCAGATTGTGGAGAAAGCACTTGAGCTCGTCAAGTATGATCCGGTAGGCCTCGCTACGTGGTACGTAGGTCAAACATGCTGACACTGTATTGCAGAACTACGTCGAGCTTGATGATGACGATGTAGATATGAATGGAGATGAAGATGATGACGATGACTTCGAGGAAGAGGCGTAATTCCTACCACCTTCTCTGCGATGTCCTGCTGACCAACATATCCAGCTACTCTGATGATGAAGATGTCTCATGGAAGATTCGCCGAGCTGCCGCCAAACTACTCTATGCTCTGATCGGTACCCGAAACGAACTTCTCATCGACTTTTACAGAACGGCCGTTCCGACCCTAATCGTTCGTTTCGGCGAGCGAGAAGAGAGTGTCCGACTCGAAGTCCTGGCGGTTTGCGAAGTGCTCCTCAAGCAGACTATCACCGCACGGGCAGCTGAGCTCTCTTCCGGACCTCGGAACAAGAGGAAGCGGAGCGAGGAGATGAACGATGAGAGTGCACTGGAGGACAGGTTCGTCACCTATATTTTCGGCTCCAGCTGAATCCTACAGCCCCGTGCAATTTCTTCGAGCTTCAGCCCCAGATCTGCTCCGCGCAATCTTGATACAGCTGGCTACCAAATCGGTGCCGACACGGCAATCGTGCTTCACCATCCTCCGACAGGTAGCACAAGCACTCCATGGCGGCCTCGACTCGGAAGCAGACCGGATCAGCTCCGCTGCCGTTGCCGCTCTTCGGTCTGCTGATAGCGCTTCATGGTCGTCATTGACTATGGCTGCTCTCTCCTTCCTTGCCGTTTTCTTCCGTTATCACTCCCCTCGCTACTACTCCGCCCATCTCTTGGACCTTGTACCGGCCATTGTTCGCTGCATGAGGGACAAGCTCGAAAGGGTCAGTTTCGAAGCATTTGCCGCCGGATCATCACTGGCCCAAGCCATCCGTCCCAAAGGGTCGGCATCACCACTTCAGAATAACTTCGCACAACCAATTCAATGGCTCTTCTCCGCTACGACCGATGTACTCAAAGATTCCAATGTCGATGGCGATGTCCGCGAAAGGGCTCTCGAGACTCTCGGCAGTCTACTAGTGCACGAAGGTGACGTACTCGCCGGTTCAAGCTCGATCTGCTTGCCTCTCATCGGCTCTCGCCTCGCCAACGACTCGACAGCGACTACCGCCATCCTGGTCATCGGGAAGATCGCAGAGTCGACCACATGTAAAGGTGCCGAGTTTGAGAACTGGCTGTTGGAGGTGCTCCCGGATGTCGTAGTGGCTCTTCGTAAGAACAAGCGATCAGGTGGCAGGAGTGTGGAGTCCGTCTGTCTGCAGCATATCCTGGCGAGAGTCGGCTCAACACTTCCGGTCAAGACAGCTAAAGGGATTATGACCGAGCTCAAGCCGTTCATCGATACCTCGGCTGCTCTGTACGTCGTCGCCTTAGTTCTCGCTCAGCAGCCCGCTTGCAGAACGACAGTCGAGAAACAGCTTCTTCCGCCAATCATGGAGGTTGTGAAAACGCCCTCGATCAACCCTCACTTTGTCGAAGCGCTTTTATCCTTCTTTGCAGCGTATGTGGCTGGCGATGCCGATTGCGCCACCCGGCTTGTTCCTTCGCTAGTCGAGAACCTCGGAAAAGCGGAGTCTTTACCGGATGCGACTCGTGGTGGGACGTCGACCTACACGACAACAGCAAGGTGTATAGGAGTGGTGGTTGAGCATTCGCAGCGGAATCTGGTGGGCGTCTTGACGATGTTCGAGAAGATAATCAAGGTAGCTGGTCCGAGTGACTGCGATGGTGAAGGCTGACGGCACGTAGTCCACCAAGAACACCGAGGCCGATGTCTATCTTGCACTACTTTGCATAGGCGAGATAGGCAGGAATATGTGAGACATTATCAGCCTTTGGTACTGTCTTATCATCGAGCTGACGTTGGGCATCAGCGATCTGTCGCAGAATACCGACGTGTTCGATCGCGTGCTCACATTCTTCAAGAATGACAGCGAGGAGGTGCGGAGTGCGGCCGCTTTCGCGGCGGGTGAGTCTCGCTATCGACCAAGGTCATGGTCAGACCAGGTCTCATATATGCCTTAGGTAACGTCGCGGTGGGATCGCCTTCCGCTTTCCTACCCACCCTGATCCGCCAGATCGCTTCAGCAGACAGCGAGGCATCGCGGGTGCTTCTGCTACACGCGTTGAAGGAGGTGAGCGATCTATACTGCTTACAATCACCGCTCACCTTGGATTAGGTCATCCTGCATTCGCCCTCTGCACAGCTCGAAGCTCTCGCGGACTCACTATGGAAGCCGCTCGTCGCGGACGAAGGTCCCAAAGCCAACGGAAAGACTAGTAGCAAATCCGCTGTGCCGAGTGATACTGGTGATGACGGTGTCCGAAATGTCAAGGCAGCTTGCATCGGCAAACTCACTACGACAGCACCGGCGAAATTCTTACCACAACTTCAGGTCAGCTCATTTCAGCTCAACGACTGACTCAAAGCTGATCACGTGATTCAGGAACTGCTGCAATCGTCACCACGAAACCGCGCTATCGTGGCGGCATCCATTCGATATACTTTCATCGATACTTCCTCATTTTATGACGAACTCATTGCGCCAATCATCGTGGATTTCCTCTCCCTGATGCATGATGAAAACCTGGTAAGAACACCCCGCTCATCCGATATGTAGCTAATGATTTTAGATCGTCCGCCGACTTTCACTCGCTTCTCTCAATGCGGCGATCCAGAACAAGCCGCATCTCATCGTTGATCGACTGGCGGCGTTGCAGCCTTTGTTATATCAAGAGACGCATGCGAGACCAGAGCTGCAGCGAGAGGTACAGATGGGACCTTGGAAAGGTGAATCCTGGAGTTCTATGATGTGGACTCGAGCTGAAGCGGAACAGTGATCGAAGACGATGGATTGGAGAACAGGAAGACAGCTTATGAAACTATGTGAGCAAACCCCTTTGTAGTGAAGCCAAGCTGATCATACATTTAGGTACACTTTAGTGCGTGAACTTGATTGTTGCCACAGGGAATGGAGCTGATACAGTTTCAGCTGGGCACATGCTTCACCAAGGTCGATTTGCCATCGTTTACCGACCGCGTCATGGCTGCCTTGCGCGATGTCAACGAGGTCAAGGTCCTCGCCCTCATGCTACTTCTTCGCCTCGCCCAATTGTCTCCCACCTCCGTCATACCACGGCTCGACGATGTGGCTGAGGCGCTTAAGGTGATCATGAAGGACGTCGAGGTGAAGGACGATACCGTCAAGCAGGATCTTGAGCGGAAAGGCGAGTTTGAAGGGCCGCAACCGTTGGAGCCGCTGAGCTTATGCCTGGATCCAGAGGAAATGCAACGATCGACTTTGAGGACGGCTGTCCCGCTTTACAGAATGAGTACCGCTCAGCAGGCTCCGGCATTCCATGCCTTTGTGGGAGGACTCTTGGCGAATCAGCAATGGAGAGACTTCAGAGATTATCAGGCATGAAGAGGCGATCAAATCGCGTTGACGAGGATAAGAAGGCATCATCGCACATTTTGTATCCATCGATCGAACCTATGCATTGTTAATATCCCATGATTTTGATGGTCGGGACAGTTAGGCTCTGAGCAGATGGCTTTGTAAATCCCATGAAAGACAACAATGCATCCGAAGCTCATGATGACACAACCGAAAGATATCGTAGTGATGGCCAACCCGAGAGGTCAGGCGTGAAGAAAACGAACCGATATGGACGTTCAAGATGTATCGATATAAAAAGTACCAACGTGATGAAACAGACAGAATTGTGTGCGATAAATGATATGCTGAATGGTGGATATGCTGATGACGAAAGCTTCGAAAGGAACTTGACAATATGCTGATGGTCGCCGATCAAGGAGCGGACGACTTGATCTCAAAGGGACTCCTCAACTCTTCCCACTGTCCACCATGAGCTCTGGGGACAGCGACGCTCAATCCAGATCCGGGTCCAAATCGCGGTCGTTTAGTCTCTCTATTCGAAGTCAAGGGTTCGTACAACGGTCTGACCGATCCGGTCGAAGTCTCGGACAAAGAGCGGGAGAGTGCGATCGGTCGAAGGGAACGACGGCGTCCACCTGTCGTCGAGATTGTTGGCGGGTTGAAGCTGAGTGAGAAAGGTGTCGTAAGGGATAGGTTGGCAAATGGTAGCGATGGGCTTGGACTTTCTGCTCTATCGACCGTGGACGATGAGGTTGACTCGGTGGTCATACCTGTTGCCCTGATGCGTGGGGTAGCTCGAGTTGGGCTATCCACGGTTAGGGTGATAGCTGGAGTGCCGGCAGGAGTAGTATTGCCAGACCCATCGCTTGATCCAGCAGTAGATGAGCTATCGCGAAGCCCAAGTAGGGAATGCGGGAAGGTCTGATTGAGCGGGGTGATCGGGTCCGCTTCAATCTCAAGCTCGAACTCCTCCGAGATACTCTGGCTTGAGATGGAGCTTGGTGGGGAAGTGGTCATGACAGATACAGGCGAAGAGGCGGACCTCTGCATCTCCGGTCGAATCTTGGGTGGTGTCGTCTCTTCCTCAGCTGGGAAATCTTCAGAAGTGAATGATCGACCCCGTTGGAGGAGTGAGGCTGGGCGGGGGAAGGACGGGAATGGGAATGGGAAGCCGGGTTTACGGGTCGAAGGGGAGAAGTTGAAGGTGAACGTGAGGGCTAAGTTGGATGTCAGTATGTACTGGCTGAGCCAGTAAAAGGTGTACTTACGCGATGACAGACCGTCGCCAGAGGTGAGAACTGATCCAGAGTCCTTTGCAGCAGTAGCTTGCAGGGTATTGCTCAACCTGTTCTCATCAGCTGGGTCCATTTCGAAGCGCTGCGCAACCCACCTCAACGCCTCAGAGAACCCCTTGGGCTCCTCATCCCCATAAAGCGAATCCATGCTATGTTGCTGTCGACTCATCGTCATGCTCCCTAGCACGGTGAGCTTTGGTCTGACAGGCATAAGGATGGGTGCGATAGGCAGAGATTCCGACTTGTCCCGCTTGTGTCCGCCGATCGCTGACATCGACTCTTTCCGTGCGATGGTGAAGAGGCGGGAACGAGTGGCCTTGAAGGAGTGTTTCCAAGGAGCTATGGCTGTAGAGGTGAGGAGTTGAGTGGTGATCTCGTCGAGTGCTGAGGGAGGAGGTAATGAGCCTGGCGGATAGGAGTTTCGGAGTGGTCGAGGTGGGTGCATGTGGTACTGGTTGGAATCAGGTCTGCTTCAAGCATCGGGGAAGATTGCTCACGCTTTGCAAAACCCCATCCTCGTGCTCCGAGAAGGTAGCATCCGTAGTCTCATCGATATCGGTACACGCTTTGATGGAAGCAACAGCCGCGTCGAGCGGTGGTAAAGGGAAAGATGGCGTGTCAGGGGTCATTACGAGCGGTGCCTTTAGAAATGTCAATTTGTTGGGATAGGAAGTAAAGGAATCCAAACGCACACGCTCGAACGGGATCGGCGTGAAGGGGATCGGTGTATGTACATCCTCGCTCAGCGAGTTCTTGGGTCGGCTATTCCCAACTCGTCAGCTTTGGTATCCAGATGCTGAGGTCCGCTCACAGAGTAGCAGGCAAGGCAATAGCCGGAAGGTTAGGTCGTCTATCGTTCAGAGGCATCTTGTTCGGTTCCAACGAGGTCGAGAAGGTGTCTTGGACTAAGGCAACTCGACCAGCGCTTGTCCTTCTATATACTTCGAAGCGAGTATATGTTTGTGCTCGGTGAGAAAGCCGAGACTGGGCGGGTATGACGTGTCAACAAAGCGTTAATAAGGTGGGTTGGCGGTTCGGTTGTGACTGTTTGGGATCTCGTCGTTACGCCGGTGTTTGGAGACTGTAATGACGACTGGGCCAGAGGTATTTACATGTGCAGGTCTGGACGTTCCGATGCTGATGCGATATGGGGCGGTGGGAATACGGATGCTATTGGATCTAGTACAGATGAAACGTGATGGTCGTCAAGTGAGTCGTTCTGATCGGTACCTCGCCGAGGTGGTCGATAGCGTGATTGAGAATCCGGACCTAATTCCGTTGACTCCTGGTCAGGGGATTGCTGCGAGCGAGACCTGCTGTGCGAAGAGATCCTGTCTATAAGGGTGTCGAAGCACCACTGTCTTCCAGTCGGAAAAGCAGTCGCGGAATGCCGAGTTGTGCGTGTGCCCGCGTCGACCGTCCGTGCCGTGTATGTACGGTTGGCCAAGAAGCGGAGTGTTGATTCTGGGCTCGATCTGTGGGAAGAAGGCGAGGTCGGGGCGATGGGGAGCGCAGCCGGCTGACTGCAATATATACGTGAAGTCGATGGGAATAAGGCGGATGAGTCCGTATGGTGGCTGCAACAGACAAGGAAGAGGTACGATCGAAAAAGCAGGCACTCTGTCGAAGCGAAGGCACACAGACAACAACAATTTCGATGGGCACCTGGCCTTGTGAATAGAATAAATATTGTTGTCTCGGCAAACTGGCGATTGCACCCTCGAGGGTGACGCTTAGGCACAGCTCAAACTCTGCTGGGCCGGCAGCAGGGTAGGAGAGGCGGGGTAACGTGTCTGGACCTGGCACAGATACGAGGGAACGCTCAGGGGAAGAAGCACTGAAGGGTGAAAGAGATGACGTCAAACGCGTAGGTGGAGGCGGGGGTTTAGAGCGCGATGATAAGGGGATTTGCCGGCGGCCATGAGAAGGGTGACGTGGCTATTCCGCCAGACTTGATGAAGTTAGGTGGCGACAACGGAGAGATTAGATAAACTTTCCGTGAGTTTCGACAGTCAGCTAACATCAGATCGTTCAATCATGGCCATACCCACGAACGATCCTGTTCCTGAGACCATCGTGATCGGGGTTCTTGGTGAGTTCAACGCTTCACCTTGTAGAGCTACCGCTGAACCTATTTCAGCTCTGCAAGGCGCTTTCATCGAGCATATTCACTACCTTCAACGGTATGTGACGATCTTCTAAATCTCTATCCACCGTTCTTCATCATGCGACCAAATACTTCGATCATCTCATTCCCACACTCCATCTCATATACGCCATGTGAATGTTGCTGACTATCCGCAGCCTCCAACCGCAGAACCACACAATCATCGCCATCCCAATCCGAACCCTCCCCGAACTCCTATCAGCCCACGCCCTAATAATCCCAGGGGGAGAATCAACAGTCATCTCCTCGGTCGCATCATTCACACCAGGACTCCTCCCAGCTCTTCAAGCTTTTGTTCGAGATCCCGAGAGAGCGGTTTGGGGGACTTGTGCGGGGATGATACTTATGGCTGAAGAGGATGGGATTGGCGATGGGAGGGTTGGCAAGGGACGAGCTAGGCAGAAGGGCTGGACTGGGATTGAGGGGTTGAGAGTTTGGAGGAATCTATACGGCAGTGCGTTGACCACCTCACCTTCCTGCTGGTCGAAGGGTATCTAGAGCGGGTTTGGCTGATGTCGACATCCAGCCCAGTTGGAGAGCTTCGAAGCGGCTCTCCTCATCCCGGTACTATCAAACCCCTCCCAACCATTCACCACAATCTTCATCCGAGCTCCTGCGATCCACTCTCTTAATGCATCAAATCCAAGTACACCCATCGAGACCCTCTGTACCCTTCCTGACGAGTTGATACCGCCCGAACCACCTGGAGATGGGGTGATGGGTCCTGCAAAGATGGAGGATCTGGGGAAGGTCATGATTAGGCAGGGGAGGAAGATGGTAACGAGCTTTCATCCGGAATTGAGTGGGGATGTGAGGATACATGAGTATTGGGTTGAGAAGTGTGTCTTGGGGAGATGACGCGGTTGGATCGGTGCCCTAGTATCACAGCATAGCTAGGAGGGGTTGGAAAAGGTAAGCATGACTAGATCCATAGAGAGCATATCAGTAGACCAGCATGAAGACCTGCTGGCGGGTCTCATTGACGTATGCAACGCTGAAGTTGAGTGAAGCAATTCCCCTAGATATTGCTTGACCAAGCGGATATATACATGCTAAGTATCGTGCTGTACTGAAGAATGTCTATCTACGTTCTAATCGGGCTTCCACGAACGATCATAATCTACCCTATCCGCACAAAAAGTTCGCATACGCTGGGTTCTGAGTCTCCTCCACAAAAGGATATCCCAACTCCTCCAAGAACCCATCGAACACGCCGTCCGCACCAGGCGGTACCTGTATTCCGACCAGAACCTTTCCGACATCTGCACATCGATTAAGTACTGCTGATCGAGCTTCGAAGAGCTTGACTTACCCGATCCATGATTTCGATAATGGAAAAGCGAGATGTTCCAATCCGGTTTCATCCCCTTCAAGAAGTCTCCCAGAGCTCCAGGCCGTTCAGGAAACTCTGCTCATACCCGCCTCATCAGCTATAGAAAATCAAATCGAGCCTGGCGACCCACCAAACCGGAATATCCTCTCATGCTCAACTAGACTCCGTCCACCAACCAAATGCCTAACATGACTCTTCGCAAACTCATCCTCGCTCAGATCCACCGCCTCGATCCCAGCTTCCTTCAGCGACCTGAATACCTCTCTCAGCTCGGCTGTTCGGGCCTCGGGTGATGGACCTGATGCGGATGAGGGTGATGAACGGAGGAGGAAGGAGCAGATAATGAATCCTGTTGTTGTGGAGGAGTGGCGGTAGGAAAACTCAGTAATTGCTCGACCGTCGAGGAGGGAATGGAATTTGATGAAGCTGGAGTCAAACGTCAGCTCTGCCTTGGCGTCCGCTCCCTTGACCTGGATATTCAAGTGGTACAAGTCGTGGGCAGCTCACCTTCCAGGCCGCTCTGGCACGCGAACACTGATCAACACCTCCCGTCTCTCACCGAGCTCAGCACGTTCCGCTACGAAGCGTAATCGCCCAAAGTTCATGTTTCCCCCCGAGATGACGGCGACGAAGCGCTTGTTCTTCCCTTGGAGATTATTTCGGCTGATATGGGCCTTCACTCCAGCTAGAGCTAGAGCGCCAGATGGTTCGGGGATAGATCGTGTTTCTAGGAATGCACCGATCAACTACTACCATACATCCAGCATTCCAGAAGCAAGCCTCCGGTGCTTGGGTAGTGGTTGACCAGCTCACCCTCGAAGACATCTTTGATCGCCGCGCAGATCTCGTCATTGCTCACCGTGACCACTCCATTCAATAACTCCTTGCAAACCCTGAACGGTTCCTCCCCGACAATCCTCACGGCAGTCCCATCCGCAAAAGGTCCCACCTCATCCAACAACACCCTCTTCCCTTTCCTCAGACTTCGAGCCATAGCATCCCCATCGAACGTCTCAACTCCCCATACACCGACAGTAGGCTTCGCGACTCTCTTGATGTAGGTCGCTATACCCGCTACCAATCCTCCACCGCCTACAGATGCGAAGATCCCATCGAGCTCGTCGCAGTCCTTGACTTGCCGGGAGATCTCCATCGCGATCGTCCCTTGTCCAGCAACGATGTAAGGGTTATCGTAGGGAGGGACGAATGTCAGGCCTTTGAGAGAGGCTAAACGAAGACATTCGGCTTTGGCTGCGTCGAAATCGGATCCATGGAGTACCACTTTGGCCCCGAGTCGTTGAACATTGCGCCACTTGATGGAGGGGGTCGAAACAGGCATGACGACGGTGGCTGGGATCTTGAGGGTACTACTGGATAGGGCGACACCTTGGGCGTGGTTGCCTAAAGACATAGCTTATCAATCCCACGGACGAGCGTGATATTTGCGACCAGGTACGAGGGGTATCAGGGGACTGACTCACCAGCACTGCAAGTGATCACACCTTTCTTCTTCTCCTCCTCCGTCAGGTGAGCCATCATATTATACGCTCCTCTTATCTTGAAGGAAAAGACAGGTTGGAGGTCTTCCCGTTTAAGCCATATCTGCCATCTCATCAACTAGTGATCCGTGCTGAAGCCTGCTATGACATACTTCGTTACCTAATCGTCCGGATAGATTGACAGCCAGGGTTAGAGGAGTTTCTTGAAGATTAAGAGGAGCCGAGTAGACCTTGGCTATGATGATTCCTCAATCAGCTGAGGTTATTGGTGGAGGAACCTTCCATCCTTTCGAACGAATCGATCAACTCACACATCAGGATCATCCTCAAGTAATCTGGGACCTTCCCTCCCCGCCCATCACTCTCCAGCGCATGAGCCGGAAGCTTCCCATACAGATGAGAAGGAATATCCTCGTCTTCCTCTCCGTTCTGGACGTGGCTGGATGACGAAGGTGGAAGGGGGGCGGAGGAGGAGTATTCGATGGTCGAGGGGTGATGGGGTGGGGATTTGGATAGGTGGTGGTTGCCATTACCATTCGTATGAAGATGGGGCTTGTTGGGAGCGGGAAGAGGGTCGGTATCACTGGAAGGTTTAGCTTGGCGGAGTCTGAGAAAGGAAATCACGGACCCGTTTGATATTCGGGGAGACATGGTGATGCTTGAAAGACGATAGGGAAAGAGGAAGGACAGAGAAACGTTTCACTGCTGGCCATGGGGGCGCCTAAGCCGACAAGATGTCTCTGATTTGCCCGTTGAAACTCAACGAGATGGGATCTTGTCAACAATTTCAGCTGAACCGAGACAGGAGAACTCGGAAAGCTTAAGCGGGGGGCCAGTATAGATCGGGTAGATCACTCGGGGAAAATCCGAATTCCCTTGAAACCTCGAAAGCGAGCACGAGTTAATGGATAGATTTCGATGCGCTACCACAATCTCAATCGCAGCCCGTAGCGCTGCCTCTCAACTATGGCTAGCGCCAGCCCGAAAGCTGCTCACTATCATGCTTCGTTGAGCTCAGCTTTGCTTCGAGGAGCTTGGGCCGAGGCTAACCCGGGTTCGGCACCAAATGGTTCAGAGCTGAGTTGGGGGGAGTTGATCAGGAAATGGGGGAAACATACGGGTGGGAGTGAGTAGCTATCTGACAACTCGAGCTGCGCAGCTTCGAATTACCGGTATTGGCTGTTGACGGGGGTGCATTGGCAGATACCACCCTTATCCATTATCTTCGAGATATCTCCCTCCTCTACTTATCATCCAGCGCATATCCCTCAAGCTCAAACAACTTCCTCTCCCCAACTCGACCCATTACTTTGTCTCCCAGAGGCACGGTCATACTCTCGGAAGGGCCGATTTCCAGCGATTCTTCGGCGGACGGGGTGTCGAACTCAACCGGAGCATCAACCTCCGGCTCATCCTTCATACACGTCCCACATCCCCATTTTCGACATAAAGACCGAGCCTCGCTGGACAACACACCGGCCGCACCAGAAGCGACTTCTTCGTCCGGAAATACGATCCGACCGGGACAAGATGGGTCTAGAACGACTTATCTGAGTCCGAAGGATTTGGACGGGGATGATGCTGAGGATGAGGCTGCTTGGGGTGAGGAGATGGGCTGGTGGGCTGGAGTAGGAGTAGAATATGTGGATGAGGCGAAGGAGAGCGCCAAAGCATTGGAAGGGCTGATAGCGGGTGGAAAGCTAAAGCCTTCCGAATTGATGGTCAGTCCGGCTCCTGTAGACTGATCGGTTAACGAAGTGATTGATGCTAATAAAAGGACAGTCGGCTCGCTTGACACTCGGCTACCACCTGCACGCGCTGGGGTCCCATGCAGGTGCCGTCAGACACCTGAGTCAGGCAGGCGTTGGAAATCCGAAGAATGGGGTGCTTGACGGGGACGCGGCGGTCCTGGAGCGGATCCGAGCGAGATGTCTGGAAGGTGAGTAATCTGAGATCAACCAGCTCGAGAGCTGAACCTGGCTCAGGCATTAGCCTGGAGTTCGTGTCGACGTCCGGTTACTCCCCCGCCTTCGAGGCATACCTATCCGTCATCCCCTTAACCCGCTCCCTCACGTCCTTGCCGTTTCCTGTTCCGACCTATATGCTTTCTTCGCCTTCACCGTCCTCCAAGCTCTCCTTCGAAACTCATCGCGAAGTACACCGAAACCTCTCCACATCTCTATCCAGAGTAGCCATCCTCTCAGCTCGACAACCGAGCGCACTTTCGCAGACCTTGCGAATATTACGGACATATCACGCCTTCAGTACTACTTGGCCTGCGGTGTTTCGACCGCTACAACGACAACGCATGCTCCAGCTGTATTTTAGAGCGCTACTAGCTGGTTATCCACCCGCAGGTGTGCCGAGCGACAGCCCATATCTTCTCGATGACAGTAACACGACATCGCCTGCCCGGCTGACATGGCGGAAAGAGGTCGTTGAAGCCATTCGGCTCGGCCGGAATCTACTGTCTGCCACGACCAACTTTCCCCGCGCCGGAGCGATCAACACCCCTGTGACGGTATTCACCGAGCTCTGCTTCGCGTTAGCCGACAAATGCCCTCTACTCTCGCGCGAAGTCATCTCTGTCCTCTGGTGGGCGCAGACCCTCACCTTCCAGTCTCAATCGGTTTTACGGCACCTCACTCGACTCCTAGCGGTGGTTGGCAATACGGTGGATGCAAGACGAACATTCGAGCTATACGTCGGCCTCGTATTGAAAGCTCGACAAACACAGCAGCCTGGAGTCAGTCTACAGCTGAAGCGAAGACCGACGGACGACACTGCAGCTGGACCAGAGGAGATCAAACAGCAGGCTGATGACGCGGAAGATGTCGATGGAACTCAGGCGGAATCACGGAAGTCGCAAATCGCTGAGGCGGAGATTGATAATGATGAGGAATTCATTCAAACTCTGCTTGTAGGGTCGAGACTGCTTGTACGGGATCTGCGGGAACCCGAGGAGGCTTGGCAGTATGCCTGTCTTGCTGGAGATGTGGTGAACAGTCGAGAGCGGAGGGGAAGAGGCGTGACAGCCGGGCTGCAGGCGCGTGTGGAGGAATGCAAGGGCATCGTACGGATGAGTATCGCAATGCTACGTGGGTCACCCTTCGAAAAAAAAAGCTCGCAGCTGATTTGGCTAGGATCAGACACCGCCACTCGTCCTACAATCCAGTCTCAAGCGCTCAACCATCTCATCGCGGCTACTCGTCTAGACTCGACCTCTGCCACCGCATTCTACCACCTCGCCTTTTGCCAAGCCGAAGCCCGTTCGATCGATTCTGCCACGAATTGCGTCCGTAATGCATTGGAGCTAGACTCGCGCAACGTCCAGTCGTGGCATCTCCTGGCTTTGCTGCTTACAGCCCAGAATGACTGGGCCGGAGCGGCCAAGGCTGGAGAGGCCGGTGTGAGCGTTTGGGAACAGGGAGACGAGATCGATCGAGAAGAGGAGGAGGACGTCCTTGGTAATCCGAGTGAAAGCGATCCCACCATCGAGTCGAAAGACTTTGCCGCTACCACTCCAAGTGGTACAACAAAGATGTCCTCCGAACCCCTCCTCGAACCTTCCGGTGCTTTCACAAGTCTCCGGTCATCCCCTACCCCATCTTCGCAAGCGCCGAGCTTAAGGTCGAAACGACTGGAAGCAGTCATCCAGCTACGTATGACTCTGAATGTCATCGCGGAAAAGGTGCAAGGTCCTGAGGTGGCTATGTTCCGGCATCAAGAACTCTTCGCTTTCTTCTCTGCACGGTCTGGGAAACAGCGGAGTCAGGGATACAGCAGAGGTATGCCGGGAGCAGCCACTTCGGCGAGCTTGGTAGAGCGGGGACTGGGGGAGAGCTTCGTCAGTGTGAATGAGCCAACTCCCGGGCAGGGGATGGGCGAGTCAGCTGCGTATGGTGAGCTCCGGCGGAGATTGTGAAGTTGAGCGAGCTGACCATTTCGATACAGTCCCAGCACCGTCAACTCCGCGAATACAAGGGGGAATGGAAGTCAGCGCGATCGATATTGTCAATCAACCTTCAATCCAGCTTGAAGCTCCTCTCAACGCACAGTCCAGTACATCCTCGCCAGGCCAGTCAGTCGCATCGCCTGACGCTGGAACAGAGGAGAAGAGCGGAGAGCAGGAGGTACGACGGACCTCGGGAGGAGGGTATAAGCTATTGTCCAAACATCTTCACGTCCCGCATCCGATCTCTGCACATTCTTCCCGACCGAGCAGCATCAGGCGGACGTCTCACCCTCCTCCTGGTCATTCGGGCAAGTAAATGTTCTCAACGAAGAGCTCTTGCTGATCGCTCTACAGACCTAACTCAGTACCGAACTCGTACCGCTTCAGCCTCTTCGACCAATCTATCAATCGCCCCCACAGTCGTTCACTCGCACTTTCACCAATCTTCCGGTCGTACGCCACCTCCACCGCCACCCTCCCAGGCAACCGTCGACCACGGCCTCACTCCCGCCGAGTCGCACATACTTAGCAATCTGTGGCTTATGTCCGCCGCGACCTTCCGAAGATGGGGCAAGCTCGAGCAATGCCTGGTCTCGATACAAGAAGCCGAGACTCTCGACCCGGAAAACGCGGATGTCTGGGTTCAACTCGGTCTTTACCATATCTCCAATATCCCTCCATCTTATGACATCGCCTTGCCGGCATTCACGAAATCCATCCTCCTTCGACCTGGTCATCCGTCCGTAGTGGTCTCGTTGGCAAAGCTGTACCTCTCAACGGGACAAGTCGAGCTCGCTCATTCCCTCCTCAACCAGCTCACCCAGGACATCGGATGGGACGTACCGGAAGCTTGGTATTACCTTGGGAAGGTGTGTGAGGCGCAGGAAAGGAATGAGAGGGCTAGGGAGTGTTGGGTGTATGCTTTGGGGTTGGAAGAGAGTAGACCGGCTAGGAGATGGGCGGATGCGGTAGATCGGTGGTTATGAGGTGTTTAAGGTACTCTTGTTTTGCATTGGTCAGAGGGACATGGCATTGATTGGGCATTGTGGCGCATAATTTTAATACAACAGGGCGTCAAAAGTCCGGAAGGCTTGCATATCTGTACCGAAAGGAGCGAAATACATTCTGGTTATCGTAGAGCTTGATGTATACCGCCCTTCTCGTACGATCGCTCATTGATTGACAACATGGGAATTAAGGAAAGATTCGGAACTGCTTTTGTAGAGGCGAAGGTCCGGACCGCCTTCAGAAGACGATGGATGACTGGCACGTTTGCCTAATATTGTTGGCTGGTTCAAATGATCGGTGGACTCGTTCATTGGCATTCTTCAAGTAAAGCTTTCCAAACTCGAGATGATGGAGAAACGGAAGGAAGAAACCGGAATGATGGCGGAGAGATGTCGGATCGGATTGGCGGTCCGAGCGTTTGCTTCTGCCACCTACCTCTTCACGGCCCTTCTCTTTAATGTAAGACGAGCAACACAATTTCTCTGACCCAATCGTGACGATTGTTCAGATCTACAGGCGTACCTTGGGTCAAATGGTAATGGGTCAAATAATACGTAAAAAGCACGCATGACAATCTGATGTTGCCGATCTTCACGGTACCTTATCAATCTGCGAAGAAGTTCAGAGCCGCCCGCTCACAGTCGATCGATTTACGATTCGAGTTCGTGCTCGCCGAAACAGCAAACAGCATCGCTGGAGATACTGCCGTGTACGTAGTCTGAGATCGATGGGCCTGCTGGAAAATGGCCGTACTCCTTCGCGATGAGAAGGTATTGGCGGAGGTATCCATTGCGTTGACGCGAAGGTAGTCAAAGAGATATAAAGGCGGTATGTCCTGCACTATCAGCTTTGAGCTCTAAGGTATAAACGGAAACGAAGCTGAACCTCAACTCACATACATCCTATCGAGCGTTATTTTTACTCCAATCCTGAACTGTCTCATCATTCTCCCCATCCATCACCCTAAGTGCCGTCCTATAGATCCCAACATCATCTCTCCTCGCCCCAAACCTGAAAATCTCCCACGGACCTAACCTGGCAAGGATGTCGATATCCCTCCAGAGTACATGCTCGAAGTCGATATCCTGCCATCTCGCAGAGACTTCCAAGAGGGAATACCACGTTTGAAAGTGAGGGCCATGATCCGGACGGTGACTTGCGCCAAGTCCCCCCGGAGAGCTGACGTCACTCGCCACCAAAATTCGAAACTCCCATGTTCTTGAATTCATTCTCAGCCGCACATTCAGTATCCTTTCTTGGCTAAAATTCAACGCTCCTTCCCAACAAGCTCCTCAGAAGCCTCTGGTAATTCCTAGTAGTACTTCTCGTTGACGCAAAATGACGACCACGACATCCCTCCTCCAGACCGCCCTGCAAAACCTGCACGTGTCTCAGCAGATTCACCACCCGTCTCACACCCCTCGACCACCTTCTTCCCGAGGTGGACACGAGTCCGCATCCTCTCGAGGCGGATCGAGCTCATCGTCAGGTGGCGAGGAGGATGAGGATGAGTTGGTGAGGGTTGGGCAGGATACGAGGCCGGGAACACCTTTACCTGGGCAGAAGGGGTTGGTTTTGGGTCAGGTACCGTCTGGGCTTGGGGGAAAAGGGAAGGATCCGGTGGGTTTGCCGTAGTCGATTCTACAAAACATACTCGACTCTATGACCTCGTGTTGTCAAGCTGATTGTTTGACAGCTGAGGACCCTGCCGACACATTTTGCTGTTCGAGTCTTTCTTCAGCTGGACATCCGGTCTCTTGGTCGATGTGACCGAGTCTGCAAACGATGGCAGAAGAGCTCAACCCTTAATTATGGTAGGCTCAATCTTCTGTCTCGCAGGCAGAGCTGATACCATCTAGTCTGGTTCCTGCATAACCGAGCCCTAATCCTACCTCACCTCTCATTCTCCCCAAACCGCTCATCAGGCAAAACCCGTCGTATCGACTCCGAAACACCGGAATTCTTCGACCCTTACGACAAAACCCCTCGTCTATCCTCACTACCTCAACCTCCACTTCCATCCTCACCAACACCTCAATGGTCTAAAGCTGAATCGAAACGCGCTTGGAAATCTACTTTCCACAACACTCTGAAACGATCCGACCCATCAGCCGAACCAGAGGATGATCCCTTACGAGTGGATATAGCTAGTCTTCATTCTTCGGGAGCAAGTACGCCGAATCGACATGCTCATGCTGGTATGGGAGCGGGTTCTGCTTCGAGGTGGGCGAGTGAGGGGGTAGCGAGGGAGATGACCGCTACGGAGAGGAAGGTCGCTGCGAGGGAGGGGTATAAGGCGCTGGGAGGGAGGAAGTCGAGAGCGAAGAGGAAGATGGGTGGGGATTTGGGATCGAAGGATAAGGGTGGGGCTGTAAATGATGGCAGGTTTGATGCGCCTTGGTGAGACGAGTGCCTCTTGCACCAATTTCGAGACTAGTGTCGATGCATGTGCGCTGCCCTCGTCTTTACTGCCACCGTCTATCACGGTCTATATGGCACCATAAAGAGTTTTGCTTGCGGTAGTCAGCGCCATAGTAAGGGTCAGTAAAGGTCATATTTATAATCGGCTCAGGGCGAATTAGGGAACGCATCTCCCCAGTGATTACCCCTCTTTCAATTTGGTACATTACGCGACACGGGCGCCTGATTTTGATTTCTGACTTTTGATGTTTCCCCATACAAATCACATTGCTTTCTTGGTCTTGTCTCTCGTCCTGACGTTTAGTTGCTGCCGGTCGGACCTGCACTATGTCTTCCCCCGCGGTAGGGAGGGATGCATTCCGCGGCTCAGCTTCGCAAAACAAGAGCTGTGTCGACCTTACTATGGAGTCGGACAAGGAGGATGAGGTGATGCCGTGGAAAATAGTGAGCTCCAGACCTATCACCACGAATCCATCCTTGTACTTGGTTATGATGCCTATCTCTTTAAGGCCGACTCAACCCCATCACCAACAAGCGAAGTCGCTTCCGAACTAGGCGAAGAAGAGTACGAGATCGAATACATCGTCGATTCCCGTCTCCAGATCTCCAGAGGCAGACGGACCCTCGAATTCCTCATCCACTGGAAAGATTACGGTAAACGAGATCGAAGCTCGACGGTAGCTAGTCAATTTGAGGATGATGATCCCCCCGTTGTGGAATTTTGTACGAGATGTCCGGGGAAACCTAGGGTTGGTGGGGTGAAGAGTCCGGTTAAGGGGATGGATGGGAGGGGATTCTTTGAGAGGGTTGGAGGTGGGGCGAAGGATAAGGAGAATGTTGATGAGAGGAAGCTAAATGGCGAATGGAAGGAGAAGGTAAAGATCCATGGGAAGAAGAAGGCGAATGTGAAGGATGAGCTCAAGAAAGGGAAGGGCAGGGAGGTGGAGAAGAAGCCGGCTGTGAAAAGGAAGCGGAAGACGGACTCGGATGAAAGCGATCTCGTGATGGATGAAGAGGAAGCGGAGAAAGTGAGTGACGAGGATGACCTTATGGGGTCAGAAGTGGCTGAGGAGGATGATGGAGAGAAGGGGAGAAAGATGGGACGGATGATGACCTAGAGTCCATGAACGATGCTGGTGAGCGTGATTTGCCTCTCATGTAGATACTCTGGAGTGCTGACGGATTCTAGTCGAGAAGCCAGTGAAGAAGAATCCGGGTTGGGGAAGTAAGGTGAAGACGGTCAAGAAGGCGCCGGTGCACCTGTACGTTCCTCCCGCTTCTGCCTGAAGATTCCACTGACCTGCACTGCAGAGGTAGCTTCAAGTCTGGGGTCAAGCCTCTTGGACAAGGCGTCGATATCAAAACAGCTATAAAGAACATGAGCGAGGATTTGCCACCCAAGCACGACATTGAGACGATCGTCGACCATCTTGTATCCCGAGTAAGCCGCGGCATTCCCACGACACGACGAGCTGATGCAACGCAGATACCAGACATTGTGGAACTCGTGAAAACGGCTCAATGGCCGGAAGCTTCGAGTCGCTACCATGTGCTCGTAAGCTTGTGATGATCCCTTTGTTGCTATTGGCTGATGTGCACGCAGTGGAACCGAGTCCCCCCTCCTCGCTCTCAACATGACCGCCAAAGCCATCAAAAGCCAACACCGCCTCACCCTCTCTTTCGACCACGTCTTCTCGTGTGAGATCGAGCCATTCAAGCAGGCATACATCGAGCGAACTTCTCCCCAGCGGTCTTGTTCATGGATGTTACAGAGCTTGGGAAGAAGAAGGCACATACTGCTTATGGCTCCTTGGGCCCTGTTCCAGGCAATGTCGATGTGAGTGTTCTGCACGCTCAAGCCAAAAGCTGATCTGTGGCCAGTCACTTATCGCCGGAACTTCCTGTGTCGATTACTCCAACTCGAACAACCAGCAACAGGATATAGAGGCGAATGGCGAGTCTGGTCGGACCTTTCGGGAGATGCTGCAATGGGTCAAAAAGCATCAACCGCCTATCGTCATCCTCGAGAATGTCTGCAATGCACCTTGGGATAAGGTCGTTTAGTACTTCGCTCAGATCGACTATGATGCTCAGTACACTCGGTAAGTCTGAAGTTTCTGACGATGAAAGATATGTTGACCCGATGCACAGACTCGACACCAAAGAGTTCTACATCCCTCACACCCGTACCCGAGTCTACCTCTTCGCTACTCCGATGCACAAAGGCAGCAAAGAGCATCTCGCCGAAAAGTGGGCTTATACCGTCAAGGACATGCGCCGACCATGGTCCTCCCCTTTCGAAGCGTTCCTCCTTCACACCGATAACCCTAACATCCACCGCGCACGTCTTGGGTTGGCTTGGGCCAAGGAGCGGAAAGACGGCACACAACGCAAAGCGACCGATTGGAACGGCTGCGAGAGCCGGCATCAGCGGGCACGGCAAGAAGAACAGCTCGGCCTCCTCCGACCGCTCACATCCTGGCAGGAAGCAGGGATTTGCAAAGGTCTTGATTGGACCTGGAACGACTGGCTACTATCGCAGACGGAAAGGGTGCTGGACCTGCTCGAGATTTCCACCCTGCGAATGGCGAAGGATGGGGTGGACTCCGGCTTCAAGGCTTGTATCTGGAACGTAAGCCAAAACGTCGATCGTCAAACCGGCTCAGGACGAACGGCTCTCGCGCCATGCCTTACGCCAAACATGATCCCATGGGTCGCAACTCGCCGGGGACCGGTCACAGGGAGGGAAGCTCTTGCGATACAGGGTATCCCTGTTCGAGAGCTCCTCTTGACGAGCGAGAACGAGGATCAGCTTGCCGATCTGGCGGGAAACGCAATGACGACAACGGTCGTAGGTGCTTCGATGCTAGCAGCACTCAGAGTCGCTCTCGGCAAGATCTCCGAAGGTCAGGACGCAGCAGGAGACGCAGCAAAAATCGAGGCGGAGGAGGCTACCGCCGATGACCTCGTTGCAAAGGGTATCGTCGGCGAAGAAGCACTCACCTCACATGACCTCGATCTCGCCAAGGTTGCTACCGCGGACCTAGCAGAGATGCTCGATCTCGCCGAGCGCAGCTCACGGCATTGTCAGTGTGAAGGGCAATCCGGTACTGCCTCTCCCATTGAGGAGTGCTCAGCTTGCGGCTACCGAGCTTGCAAGTCATGTGGCGGTCGACCGGATCATCAATACGCTTCATGCCAGGGTGGAACCCGCGGAGTTTGAAGAGCGATTCAAGGATCTCTTGCCAATGCGCGTTCAAATCGCGGGACTGACACACGACTCGCTGCTCGCTGTCCGGAAGAAGGCGGAAGATGATGGCAAAGGGACAATTCAGGAGAAGGATTGGAAGCTATGGAGTCGAGCGGTTCTCGGCGGTGTCGAAGACGCCGAGTTACGATTCCGATACCTCAAGCGAGGCTACATCTGGACAGCGGTATATGGAGCGCCAAATGCAACTCTCGATCCGTTCTTGCAAGGTCAGACACCGGAATGGAGGCTCACCATCAAAGCTCCATCCACCGAATCCGTCAACAGCCAATTACGATCACTCCTGCTTTGTTAGGGATTCGAACTCAGGGCAAAATCGGATATTCCGGGACTCTTCGGACTCGAACCCAGATTAACGTTGTGTTAACCATTACACTAAATACCCGGGAGTGTATTTCTAACATGCTTCACCCTGTTGCTCGACTTCGCTTCGACACGAAAGGGCAAGACGTACTATGCGGTCCTTGGGAGCTTTGCGTTCCCTCTCGGCAATCCTTCGAAGTCAACATCATAGGTCGAGGAGAGCTCGTCCCGAGCTGGCACGGTGCGCTGGGGTTGCAAGGCGAATTTGAGGGTACGAGCCGGTGGTCCCAGATCGATGTCGCCGCTCCTCCCGAGGATGACAAGGCACTCGATCGACCTCTGTCTGGTACTTACACCCTACGGCCCAAGTGCGGTCAAGCGATGACTTCCCTGCATAAGAAGGACGCGACATCCGTAGATGACGGCCTTCCTCCGCTGTTCTTCTTCCTCGATCCGACGAGATGCGGTGAGGCGGAAGATGACAGCTACGTCTTCTCAACAAGCACAGAACGGCTCGACTTCGGTACGGAGCGAGCAGTCATCGCGGTTTTCGACCCGAAATGGCGCGAGTCTTCTAAGCCCAAGGAATCGGTTCGGCTCGACATCCGCGGTGGCTGGGTGATCCGTGACGACGCCCACTTGACTGCAGTCGGAGGGGAAGATATCGCGGTCAGCACCCGAAGCGATATTCATCGCGACTCCAGAACCTGCGCGTCCAGCCTCCGCATCGCCCGTCTCGGTCAGTCTCGACAACGAGGGCTGCGCCCATTCGACCGCATTGCTGTCGTGTCGAGTAACGCTCAACCCAGCTCATTTTGAGGCTATGTGGCGTCAAGGAGCTTGGGACGAGGTAGATCTGCTTCACCAAGGGAACGCGACTTTCGCAAACCTCGCCCGGATTACCGAAAGATTGCCTTCACTAAAGGGGATGAGCAAGTGGACAGAGCTAGCCGATGTCGATGTACGCTTCTCCACTGACGTCGGAATTGTGGCTAATAAAATTACAGGCGGCTGGCACTGCTTGTCAGAGATGCGCCCCGAGAGCACCAGAGATACACTGGATTAAACGAGCTGGGAAGCTGAACAAAATTGGCGGGAAGACGAAGAGCTCCATCGTTGCGTTTGAGGACAAGCTCGAAGCAGGACGGTACGAGCATGTAAGTCTGTCAAGTACAGCAACCAGTGCTGACGATGAAATAGGCTCTCAAGAACCGTCCTGCACCCTTCGTAGTCCAACTTCGTCTCGACAAGGACATCGGCTCTTTCCGTATTGGTCCCAACATCGTTTCTCTCGCTCATCGCGCTCTCGCTCGACTCCCTGTCAACACAGGTCAGGGCCCTTTCCTGGCGTCTTACGCCAGGCCAAATTGCAGATGTACCTGAACCGCCTCGTCATCCTCCCCAGCAACAAGCGGGATCCCGAGATGCTCAGCCTCTCAATTCATCAAGGATCTACGAGTGCAACAGCCGCGATCGCTCTGGTGGATGCTGCAGCAGGAGAAGGTTGAGGGAAGAACGCATACATTTGTTGAGGAGGAGATCTCAGAAGCTGCGCTGCCTTCTCTTGGATGGCGAGCGGAAGGGAAAGCGGAACGACCGGTCTTGGCAAGAGGCGGTGTCATCGCCGAGGAAATCGGCTACGGGAAGACCATCATCTAGCTCGCCCTTATCGCCGAGACCAAGGGTCTTCAAGCGCCTGAACCAGCTCCCAAAGGCCTCATCGATCTCAAAGCCACGATCATCGTCGTTCCCGGTCATTGGTCGAGACAATGGCCCAGCGAGATTGAGAATTTTACCGGGAAAACCTTCCGAGAGATCGTTATCCAGAACATGCGAGATCTTCAGCTCAAGAGCGTCTCCGATCTATCCAGAGCCGACATCATCGTCATGGCTTCTGAGGTGTTCGAGACCGAAGTGTATTGGCAGCGATTCGAATACCTGTCCGCTCAGTCCGAGGATTGGCTCAACGATAAGGCGGGAGGATGCTTCTTCGTGGACCGCCTCGAGACGGCTATGAAGTCGCTGCGAGATCAGACAGAGTTGATGGCGGGGGATGGAGGTGTTGAGTCAGCGTCGGACGTCATGGCGGCTATGTACAAAGCTGTCGTAGAGGAGGCGGAGAAGAAGAAGGATGCGCATAAGACGGCCAACTTTGGGAAGAGAATGAAAGGTCAGGCGTATAGGGATCGGTATAATGGGGATCCGGCGAAGAAAAAGGCGAACTTGACCACTGAAGAGGTTGAGAAGTGGGAGGCGTCGGAGGAGGAGTCTTCGGTAGGTTCCAGAGGTGTGATTTCGACCAATCGCTGACCCGCTGCTGTAGGATGGTGAGGAGCTTGAGACGGTAGCGGTACCTACCTTCCGCAAAGCTTCTGGGTCAGAATCGCTCTCGAGTTCGACGGTCAAGAAAGACTTCAAGCTGCTTTCGTGCCCTATCATGCATATTTCCGGTGAATCCCTCTGGTCTTCGACACTGGTGCTGATGCTAATATAGCTTCCGCCGAGTCACCGCCGACGAGTTCACCTACCTCGAGAAGAAGAGCCTTGCTGCACTGCTTCGCCTTTCATCGAGCTACAAATGGGTTCTATCCGGTACTCCTGCTGTCTCTGACTTCCCCGCCATCCGAAGGTGAGTCCTCCCATATGACGTGACTGATAAGCAGTATCACCGCCTTCATGGGTATACATCTCGGTGTCGAGGACGACGCCGAGGGGAACGCACAATCTCAAAAGGCTCGAGCGAAGGAGCAGACTCAAGCCGAGAAGTTCCATGCGTTTCGAGAGGTCCACTCAGCAGCATGGCATAGGAGACGGGACGATCTGGCGCAGGAATTTATGAACGTCTTTGTCCGACAAACATCGCCGAGATTGACGATATCCCGACTGTCGAGCATATCCATGAGATCAAGTTGCCTGCTTCGGAAGGTGGATTTGTATCTTGAGCTGGAGCACCATCTTCAGGCTCTCGAGATGCAAGCGTGAGTGGACATACATGGCTCAGACTGAGAAACGCTAACGTGTGCAGGCGGAGGGAGACCAAGTTTAAGAACATCACCCAGGGTGACCGGAATGCTCGTCTCGAGGAAGCACTAGCCGATTCAAAGACCGCCGAAGAAGCCCTTCTCAAACGATGCTGCCACTTCAACCTCGACCTGACCGATAAAAAGCGCGATGCCAAATCCGCCCAAGAGGCTTGCGAACACATCACCGGTGCTCGAAGCTCACAACTCAAGGGATGCGAAGCCGACCTGTGCGCATCTATCAACATCGCTGTCGGATCGCACTTATACATCCGGAAGAAGGGGTTCTTCGGGAAAGGCGATGACGACAGACAGCACTTTAAGGAGTGGGTCGACTTCTCGTTTGACCAGAGTTAGCATCAAGGGGACTCTAGGCTGCAGAACGACTAGTCAAGGTGCTCGAACGTTGTGGGTTCAAGGATGGGGTGTTTCCCACGGAAGCCAAGGATGGTAAGACGTCGAAGCTGGAGAAGGGAGCGAAGGTCGAAGATGTAAAATGGCAGCTGCGAGAACAGAGCCATCTGCTCCGGCGACTTTCGAAGGAGCTTGTCGCAAGCGTCCGGTCACTCCGCTTCTTCGAGGTCGTCCGGAAGCTCCAGCGGAATGGACCGGAAGCGAGCGACGTCCTGGAGGCCTCAGAATGCGGACACAACCCGTCCACAGATCCTGACGCGGAGATGGCGCTACTCTCGTGCTGCGGTCACGTCGCTTATTACCCTTGCATGGCTGCTGTAGCCGATCAGCAGCGGTGCGTTAAGGGCGAGGCATGTCATGCGGCGGTACGACATACCAACATCGTCAAAGTCCGCTCACTCGGTATTGAAGGAGAACTCTTATCCGGTCGATACGGTACAAAGCTACAGAAACTCGTCGTTCTCATCCACATCATCCCGAAAGATCAGCGAGTACTGGTCTTCCTCCAATGGGAAGACCTCGCCGGGAAGGTGTCGGAATCCCTTACCGCTGGGAAGATCCCGCACGTCACGCTGAGCGGATCGACGAAAGCGAAAGCCAATACCCTCGATCGGTTCCAGAACAGCGATGCGGATATCGCTCGGGTGCTCTTACTCAAGATGAGCGATTCCACCGCTGCTGGATCGAATCTGTACACCGCGAACCACGCTATCTTCCTTGGACCGTTGTTCATATACTCGCTCGAGAAGTATGAAGCTGGCGAGACACAGGCGATAGGACGGGTAAGAAGGTACGGTCAGGAGAAGAAGGTACATATTCATCGACTGCTCGCGCTGGATACTATCGATGTTGCCATTTTAATTCGAGGCGGGCGGAATGTCGGCTCAAGCCTGACTACGTGGAGATACCAATCGAGGAGTACAAGGGGAAGAAAATCGTGCCGAGGACGACGATGGTTGAGGTGGAGGTAGTCATGAAGAGTCCGAAGAAGGTGATGGCGTCTCCGGTCAAAGAGGTCGGCTCATCGCAGGAAGTGCCCATCGAGGTGGAGTGAGCCGGCGTCACGGATATTTGCGTGTTTTAGGTTTTTCATTTTGCATATCTTTAAGTAGCATTGCATTGCATGAGCATGGATCCGGTGAGACAATATTCTGGTATGAAAGTGCTGGGTATCCTCAATGCACGGTACTATAGATCATCCACGTCTGGCGAAACTCCTGACAGCATCCGGAGATGTTCCTTATCGATTGAGAAGCGGGGTCGTTTCCGGATCGCGCGGTCAATGACAGGCTTGACGTCCTCCATCTTCACCTGGACGAGATTCAATTTCGCCTCGATAGCTGCATGGTGAGGTGTCGCGGCCGGCCGTTCTTCCTTCATCTCCACCGTTATAGCCTGCGATGAGGGCTTGCTTTCAGTCGAGTCTCGCTCCCCCTTGACAGCAATGGGCAATCGCCGCCTCCGCTTCCGCTGTACATCTTCCTCTTCATCCGTATCGTAATTGTCATCGCCACGTCGAGGCCGACCCAACTGCCCGTACTGCGGACCGGATTGCGTACCCGGTATCAATGCGCAAGGTCCACCACTCGCCTCAAGCATCGCCGATATTTGCTGTTCAATTGCAGGGAGATGAATCATCCCGGCAAGATCTGCCATTGGCATCCTCGGCAATCCACCAGCCCTCGCCAGTCGATCGGCTGAATTCGCCTTCCGTCCCGCTCCAAGCTTGGTGTCAACCGCCAGATCCAAGCTCTCAGGAAGATATTCATCCCGCCCGGAATCCATCCCGAAATCAGGGACGAGTTCGACGCCAGCTTCCTGCAACTTCTTCAGTCGCTTGATGTAGCCTGGCCCAAATTTCGGATTCACGTTGAACCACTCGTCTCGCTCGCAGATGGGAGTGTCGGACCCGCTCGAAGCGAGGCAGTCAGAGAAGAGGGAGGGAAGGAGGAAGTAGTCAAGTCCGCGGGCTTCGTTCAGCATTGTGTTAGGTGATAGGGATTTCGGGCGGAAGAGCTTGACGAGGGCTTGGAGCTCAGGTAGTGGACTATGTCGCGCGATCGGGCAGTCCTGAGAATGAATCAGCCTTGTCACAGCCCTGCAATCAGCCCATAAGATATGGCGAATGAGCTTACGATATTATAAGGCCATGGTCCCTCACCAATTGCAGCCCGTCCCAGCGATTCCAGGAAAGCCTGATGCTGTAGCGCCCAAGCAGCCGTCTTCACCTCAACCATATTCACATGGACGATCCGTTTATCGAGATTCCATACCCGCTTTCCCCTCGCACGATCGAATGTCCGGCAAGCTTCACATTTTGCTCGACGCTCACATGCGTGGAAGCGGGTTGCTTGCGGGTCGAGAGTTGTACATGCTTTGAGATAGGGTTCTGAGTGAACGGCGGAGAAGATCGAGCGCTTGTATCGGTCGACGTGGACCTGGCGCGTTATTAGCAATACAGCCATGACCAGGTAATCAAGGCATACGGGAGCATCGAAGTGACGCGAGATCTCCTTGACGACGTCTTCCCACCTATTTGAAGGCAAGTTTAGGATCTCGTTGGAAAGGAATCGTCGATGACCTACCCAAAGCACCAGACATTAAGGAAGAAGATGGTGTCGAGCGGGTACAAGCTCATCTGCTCCAGCAGGTCGCGCAACACAGGCTCCTATTCCCACCCATCAGTGTCCAATCAGTTTCAGCGAGCTCATCCCACCTTATCCGGCATATCGCCAGTTCCCAATCTACCTACTATCAACCACCTTCCTCGCGCATCGGCGCCAACTTTGACTCACACAGCTCCAGTATCCACGTATATCCGATCCAAGACCCTTCGTCCACTCTTCAACCTCCCATACCCATCACCCTTCACCCCCGGATCTGACCAAGGTATAATAAACTCCTGTATCGCCGGATTCCGTCTCAACCCCTGCAAGAACAATCTATCCGCTCTAACATCGCCTGTATGTAGTATTGCTCTATTTGCGGATTTGATCAGAAACCTGAGGGCGATTCGTCCGTCTTCAGCTGTGGCTATAGAGCGAGAGGAGTCGACACGTACATTGCGGATCCAGGACAGTGGTTCGCGTCGAGGAGCGTGATTGATACTTTGTTCACCTTCCCATCTTCGTAACCTAGGTCGAACTCCCTCGGCACGCCGTATGGGACAGCGGCCTACCCGACACCTCCTTTAGCGCCCACCTTTATACCACCTTGGAAGAAATGACGTACGATCCGATCGATTATCCGTTCATTCTTGGAACCCCGATCAACGATCTTCGCCTTCAGCCCTTCATATTTCCTCCTCCCTCTTTCCCGAACCCCTTCAACGAGGTACTGCCTATCAACCTCGGCCTCCAGCTTGAGAAGCATCGATTTCGTATCGGGCGTACAGAGGATATGACCTGTGAATGAGTCGGTTAGGCCGAGAAGGTGATCAGAGTGCACGTGGGTTAGGAGGAAGAGCTGAGCGTTAGGAGCGGGTCGATATGTCAAACGGGAGCTCGATGCTGAAGATGAAACGAAGGAAGAGGAAGGGGATGAGGAAAGAGGTTTGGAGGAGGATGAGATGCAAGGAAGGAGCCATGGTGGTTTTGGTGGGACTGGTGGGGTAGTGAAGCAATCCACCCGGATCTGAGGGAACTCGAGGAGGTGACCATCTGCAAAGGACGGAATCAACATATGATGACCCCATTGGGCGACTCGCTTATTGATAATAACTCACTATAGATCCCAGCCATAGCTGCCTGACACTGATACTATTCTCACTATGAATACTCGAGTACGGTAAAGCACCGAAAGTAGCGGTCCGTCAAAGTGGAGGAAGTTGACTGGACTGAACCCTCGACTGAGATAGTAAAGTCATCTGAAAATGCAATGCCATTATAATCGTTATGAAGCGTAATCTAGGAGGTCTGATATCTTATTCCGGTCATGCCAGTATGCTCATACAACTCGGTCTCAGATGGTCATCCGCCACAGCTCAAAACGTCGATAATGACATCCTCTCCGATGATTGATTATTCCCTCCAACCGGCGAAGTCACCCTCCTCTGCGCTCTGAACCGTATGGGACCATCTTCGACCAATCCTCCAAGGGATTCCAGGTCGTCCTCTTCGTCTCTATAGCTCAAATCGAAGTCTTCCCTCTTATATCCCCATTTTCCGGGTATCCATAAATCCTCGCCCTTGCCCAAACGACGTCGTCGTACAGTCTTCCTTGGTTGCGGAAAGAGGGGTGCGATTGATAGCGTAGATGAACTAGGACTAGGCTTGATGGCTAGTGGATATAAGGAGAGGACGCCTTCGGGACCCATCCACGGCTCGAGAGGTGTGAGGGCTGTGGGCTTGGTTTCTTCGACGGGGAGGTGACGAGAGCTTGAACTGCGTAGGACGAGTGAAGCTGTGAGAGGTGGATGTTCGGACGAAGGGGTCAGAGGCGTCTCGCTCGGATCGCTTGATAAGCTGTTCCGACGCGATTCGGGAGGAGTGACGATGTCCACATCAGCAGACAGTGGGTGGCAAAGGTCGCATACTCGTTCTTTAACGAGGGAATTATCGGGTCGAAGGAGGAAAGCTCGCTTCGCCGAGTGAGTAGCGCAGAATAGCTGCCCGCACATCCGGCAATGATGTCTTCGTGGACCGGTCAGGGAGTGTGGCAGGGAGAAGAAGGTAGTACAGAAGGGGTAGGTGCAGAGAGATGGATCGGCGTCAGGCTGTGCGGAAGGTCATTAATGACATGGAATAGGATCTCCTGGAGCTCACCTGCCAGGCGTCTCGTGGGGTCGTGTGACCGATGGCTCCACTCTTCACGGCTGCAAGTAAGATAGCAGAACGCTTTCTCGGCGTGCCGGTGGAGGAGCAACCAATCTCGTTATCGGCACTGATAACTTGCGATGCCGGTGTCCTGACTAGTTTATTCGATGAAGAAGGTCTCCGTCGAACCATGGGAGATGAAGAGGAGGATGCTGATGCGGATGAGGTGTAAATTGAGCTGGGAATGGGCACTGTGCTCCTAGTCAGCCTTTAGAGGATGGAATAAGTGGTCACGCGACTCACCTGAAAACCCCTTTTGTCCAGCTGGGGCCATCCGTGCTGGCTGCTGGATGGGATACTGCGGGGAGATAAAAAGCGGACGGGATTGATGTAATAGCGACGAGGTGGAGGACATTGAATCAGACATGACTACGGTGGGAGGGATGTCTCAGCCTCGGTATGGGTACAAACACTTGGTCCAAGCCCAGATTGAAACGCAACAGTCACAAAATAGACTTATGATCCTGATCAACCCGGGAAAGAGGGAGTCAGGAAGAAAATTCTTGTATAGCCAAGAACAAAAGGAGCAAGCCAAACCAGGGTGGTCGCCCCACCCGGACAAAGAGACTCCACCGCATGCGCACATAATGTTATTAGACCCCCGCTTAAGTCGGACCAACCAGAGTCGCCGGTCCGAGCCGTCCATTACCCGATGTCTGGGTGCGTGCTCGAGCTCGGACTGATTGGCTTGGACGCATGTGGTAGTTTGTGAGGGATGGCTTTTTT
>JAABUH010000121.1_pt1 | contig 114648 bp, 139 predicted proteins | sample 5559121 | NCBI WGS metagenome assembly JAABUH01 (sample SAMN10711871, study PRJNA513364) | rock metagenome | isolation source: Antarctica rocks | place: Antarctica: Victoria Land, Battleship Promontory nord | collected 2015-12-28
TTTGCTCTCCCTCACACCTGATCGCTTGTCGCCCCTCGCTTCACCTCGAGTGGGAGTGTTGGAAGGCTCGGATAAGCTCGCGTCGAGTCGCGTTCATTCATTGTTAGGAAACCTGTCACTTCGTTTTCTCATGTTATGCATTCATCATAAATCTACAACAGCAAGAAAGCGCAGCGATTCAAAGTCTGATCGCCCGGACCGCGCGAATTCCGCGGTCCCTGCCAGTGAGTATCTTCCTGGCAGGGCCTGCTATGACCATTACTCCGCAAACAGTCGCATGACTTTCAATACAGGAATTGGGGCACCGCTGAATTATCCGATCGACCCCTGTATGGCGTACCCTGCCCCACCGACTACATTTAAATACCCATCGACGGTCCCCTTTGTGTCTTGCCCGGAATTACGCTCCTTCCCTTCAACCACAACCCAATCAAGCTTCTGTGTGGACAGGTTAAAACGCGCCCGTTGCCTCACACGATTATTCTTTCACTCAACAACAGCTATCCCCAGGATACGTGTATCCAGAGTTCCCGGACGATACCCGCAGGCTACGGCCCCCCACTTCGCGATTCTTCCCGAAAGTCGCCTTCGCCTTCACAGAGCCGTGGTACTCCGACACAGATGAGCATTTCAGAAAAGAAGCCTCGTGCACAGCACAAGTACCGGCCGAAACCAGACGATCACACGCCCTCAGTACAGCCTGACTTGGACAGTCGTGCGTCAGCCTATCAGTCGCATGAACATGTGCAGCATGTAGTCGGTGGAACTGAAAGTGATGAAGATCAGGGCCATCGTCGTATCAAGAGGCGTGGTGATCCCGGAGATTCAATGCACGACGTGACGATCCCGGATCTCGCGCCTTATGATGAATATTGCAATCAGGGTGTTTAAGCGGATGACAACAACCTGCAATCGCTGCAGCGGTCTTGGCACTGCTGACTCTTGCTTGGGGTCCGCCGAAGCGGAGACCCGCTGCGCCCGCAAGCCACGGGACGTCAAACTTGCGGTTGCGTAAAAGCATCCAGGCAGTAAAGGGTGATGCCAAACAAGCGCTGCCATAAGTAGGGGAGAGAGAGCATGATGCCGGTAGTCATATGTGTATACCATTCTATTGATGTTAGATATTCGTTTTGAGCGTAAGAAAGGCATTCTATAACTACACGACTATTGAATCTCATCGATAGTAATCTCTGCCATTAGCCCGCGCGGGCTATCTCAGAAAGAGTCCGTGCGTATGACGATGGAGAACATCCAGATCGCTGTCATGACGTCGCTGACTCCCGAGGCGTATCGTGCTTGTTTCGAGGAGGGTAGAGGACCGTTCCCTTCGAACTCTGATGACTTGAATGACATCTGCAGTGGTTAGGATTGAGGCTGGAGTGAGGACAGCTACCGAGGCAAATTGACTTCGCGGTCCAGTGCACTCCAGGGGGCGAAGCTAGAGCCATACACGGGGCTTTGCAGTGTTTCCACCAGTAGACAGGGGAAGGTTGATCTCATACTCCGCACGAGTCGGGGCGTTAGAGTGGTGACGTGTACTTTGGGGATGGATAAGCGCGCTGTAGGATTCTGCTTTCATTATTTTACGCTAGCTCTTTCATACTCAGGCGCCATCTAGTAATCGTTCCTGTCACCATCGCATTTTAAGTGCGTCCTCCTGCCCCACAGGAGTCAAAAAATCACTTACTGCATCCGTTACAATGATGCCACTGCTACGCTCGAAACGGCGATAACGCAACAAGGGAGGCATCCCTTCATCGGAGACTAGCGCCTCAGCAGGGTACTCTATCACCTTTGCTAAGACTGCGAGTCCCTCAACACCCCACATTCTCACATGTTTCCATAACACCAAGGACCTCACGGTCCCTCTGGGCAGACTCAGGACGGGTGGTCTGATACTCAGCAGCTCAATCCAGATCTCTACCTAAGCGGTCTCGGTCTGGACCAGACGTATCCACCGTTCTACAATTTATACGGATACTCACAAGGCTCTTCCGCAAGCCAACTCCAGCGCACGGTGATATTCCGCAACTCGATCACTATAGTGTTCAGCGACAGCAAGTCTGCGACTTTACGCAGTCAGACATACGTCATATGCCCTATGGTACCGTTACGGCCTACTCTCAGTGGACTCCCTTGCCTTCTACGCCCATTCGTACTGGCACTGATGCGAGCAACAGGCCCCTGACCTTTGCAAACTCACCGCCCCAATCATACGCTCACTCCACACTTCCTATCCAAGGCCAGCCAGCTTACGATTTCGGGCTCACTCCTTCGAAGTGCTCAAACACTCTTCCACACACGGGGACTTCCATGCCTTTGGGTCCTGTCTCCTCCCTCGCTCCACACATGATGACCTCCAAGTACGATACCAGCAAGCCAGAGTATCGACTCCCCATAGGGCACAAAGCGGGCAAACCAACCACGAGCTTCGCGCCCCACTCTCAAGATCAATCCCCGGCAAAATCCGAAGAAGAAGCAACAGACATCTGCGACGTCTCCCAAGCTGAAAGGAAAGGCTGGACGCCGTGCTGCTTGATTTCCCAACCTGATGTTCACAAGTTTACCAGCCTTCATGATACGAGATGTACGATATAGAGCGATGCCCAGCCATGAGTGGGCATGACTTCTCTGCGGCGAATAAAAGGTCACATTGAGCGGCCATGCTTGAACTGTATTGAGGGCTATGTAGGAGCCGCTAAGTCGATCAACATCTCGTCAGCCATCTCGAGCGAACACGATCCATCTTGGCCTCCGCCGCCACCTTAAGGCTTTGGTAGCTTAAAATGCGCCTGGCCTTCTGCCAGAATGAGGCCATCATTCGAATTTTATGGACTAAGCGCGTATACTAGTGCACAGCTCAGTCTCGCCATCACCTCATTCCTCCCCGATGGACTCCTGCACAACCCGAATGGCTTACTTTGTTCGCCCGGGTATCCCTTCATCGAACCACATCCAGTTTGAGATGGCGATGTCTTTACAACGGATATCTCCCTTCATCGGCAATAGAAGCTCTCGCAAGCTCAACATCACTTTACACATCCACACTCTCCCCAATTTTCCACAAGACCGTTTCATTTTCCCACAGATCAACAGCTTCGACTACATCCCGGCACAAGCTCTGACATGCGATCACATCGCTCCTCGGGATCCAACCCGTCTCAGCCGAGTCAGCGATTAAGTGTTCTTGGACCCTCGTCTGGCCGACTGATTTGAGTCAAATGGGTACACAGGCTTCCGGCTACGAAGGATACCCCTACGAAGGACACTCCCAACCTTCAGGCTCGTATTAGGGGCAGAACCCGGCGACCGATACTGCATCCCACCTCAAGGCAGTAGGCTCACAACAGCTCACAACAGCAGGGCATGACTCTTCGGCTCGCTCCACCTACCCTGTCATGGGTACACACAAGGTGCATCAAGCTACCCGAGAGGCAGTGGTGCTCCTTTTCAAGACCAAGGCAATCGTGCTGCAGATCGGCCTCCACGGCAGCCTGCCTGGCAAACCAGAGCTACCGGGACTTCAGAAGGGGAGAGCCTGTACCCAGGCATGCCTGACCACTCCAATGGACCTGGGCCCGCAACAGAGGGCAAGGGGCGCAACATGATTTGCGAGAACTCCCGCCACTACGCCACGACCCTTTCAAATGCAGCAAAACCAATGACCGTACCCGCTTTTGCGATCGCTCGGGGACTTACATCGAAGAGAACAACATTCGTGTTCCTTTCAGAATCTTGGGGCGCGAATGAAGGAGTGGAGGTGGCCGTCATGCGGTCGAATTGTCGAAGAGGAAGGTGGAGTGATACTGTGGCGCGATTACCTACTCTTTTTCCATATATCGAGTGATCTTTGTTAGAGGAGCCGTCCTGTGTGCTGTTTGAGGAACTCCTAGTCTCCTAAGAAGATCACCGGCATTGCTCTTGAACGAAATTCCTCTGATTAAACGCGATCAACAGATGCGTGACATCACCCTGCGTTGTCGGCCTCTCCTTTTCCTACGATGGATGCAAGCGAATGCTTACCCATTGCCAACACTAGTCCCCTTCCTGATCCCGCTCATCATTTTCTTCCGCCCACCCCCAAGCGGCGGACTCATCGCCCTCATCGACCCCAACCCCGCCGCCCCGTTCATACTCGCCACAGCACCGCCAATACTCACCCCAGCCGATACCAAACCAGAACTCGAAGTTGATCCACCTCGTTTCGGGTTTAGAGGTGACATTCCCCCTATCCGACCGGGACCTTCCACGCTGAGTCTTCCTGATGATCCCGGTTTCTTCTTCATGGTGGCAGATTTCGATCCATTCACACTGCCCGTATTCTGCAGCTGAGCCGATCCAGGTGCGCTCGCGTAGGTCTGTGATGGTGATGAATGATGGATGGAGGAGGTCGACCCTATATCGCCGGAATGTATTTGACGACGCGCTTTCTCGTGCCGAGCTTGTACGGACCGAAAATGAGATAGAAGCTCCTGCCATTTGATCTCCTCTTTCCCGCCCAATCTCGATCTTGACGTGGTCGTAGCGGCCGAGAAGGGGGTCGTGGACGGTGCTTTCGTCTGTGACGGCACATAGCCTGACGAATGCACAACGGATAGCCTTGCTCTCAACGATACGAAAGCGCTACTTTGAGGCAAGATCATGAGGAGACCATAGAGGCATTTCGGAAGAAAAGGGTATTTGTCGGGCTCGAGAAGCTGTAATCGAAGGTTTGTAAAGACCGGGCTCTCGATCAACATCACCAACTTGTCGATCTGGATCAGTAGCGAGACCGTCAGCTCGAGCTCGGCGAAAATCTGCAGCAAGTTTGACGCATGCTCGTATGCCTGCGCCAGCAAACAAAGGGCGAAGACCGCCACCGCGTTATGGCACCAAGATCGGTACAACGCGGAGAACAGCATTTGGCCGTCCTTCGAGTCCAGGTTCTTCAAGCGTCGGCGGAAGTCAGCGAGCTCGGGCGATGTGATCAGTATCGTGTTGAGCTTGACAACCATCATGCTGGCGAATTCGAGGTCATCGTCCTTCTCTAAGATCTCCGCGATTGTCCGGAAGATTTTTTCCACATTCAGATGAAGGCAAAGTTGCCGTATGATCAGGCTTCCTCGGGTCTCTAGCAATCGACGATCGGTACTGAAGAGCTCGAGCACGTTGACCATAAAGCTAGTGAAGTAGGAATCTTCGGAGGAAGCGGAGATCTGCGCAAGGAGCTGAAGATCGTGCTTGACAACATCTTCTGAGGGATCGGACAGGGTCTTGAGCAGTGCTGGAAAGGTCCCGCTATCCCTGGAGACGATTTTGTTCGGCGCTTTCAGGTGTAGCATCAACAGCCACTCTAGAGCTGCTATCCTCGTCTCCGCATGATCACTTAGGAACTGCAGGGTGAGGACATTGACAGTCTCCCTGACGTCGAACGGATCGTCATCGATGACGGTCTCTGCAACCGGTGACATCGGTCCGGCAGCCGGCTGAGGAGGGGGATTGCCAGGTGATTCAGGTCGACTTCGGATTTTAGCGGAGGTAGGGAACTCGGCTGCTGCCGGTGTGACGGGTTCGGATATCGGAATGGTCTGAGATGGCTTGATTTTGAGGGTGCTGACATTGGATGCTGAGAGGGAAGGAACGATTGATGGGGCTCCTGGCTTCGCGGTGGGAGGTGCGGAGACTGTCGATATGTCGAGAGGATCGCTTACTGGTTTGGCGGAGTCTGGCGGTTCCATTAATGCGAAGTCTTTGCGTATAGGAGCGGGAGAGGTGCCGGTGACGGTCATGGATGAAGGTGGCGAGCTTGCAAGCGATGAGAATGATGCAGATGGTGGGGGAACGGAAGTGGTCGAAGGATGAGTAGCGATAGCTGTGGATGCGGTGGATGGAGAAGGCTGAACCTGAAGGGAAAGGGCTTGTATGACTCGGTAAAGATTCCCGTTAGTTTCGTGAGCGGCGAGCTTGATGTGACGACTGTATATATTAGCAAGGGCCGTTACCGCTCATGACAACCTACTGAGGAGAAGCGAGATTAGGCAGTATGGCGGGGACTATGCGAGGTGTGAAGGCGATGACGGTGTTCTGGGCGAAGTCGATGAATGTGAGGATCCACTCCATCGCAGTTGATTGTACAAGCTCGTCTTCGTGGTGTCAGCAAAGCAACTACATGAGAGGACGGTCACTCACCTGGATACAATAGATGCTGTATGACTGTATCCATGATCGCCGCGTGATCCACATACACTCCCTGACCCGGCACCCATGCCCCCGATCCTTCCCCTTCCCAATCATGCTCTTCCGCCACAGTCACCGCGTCGTCTTCCTCTCCCTCTCGAGCCGAAGCATCACCATCAACCTCAGCTTCGATGGCCTCCTCGTCCACTGCCGACTCCATAGTATGCTTACTACCTCTCCGTCGAACGGCATGCGCTTCCCTCCTCGCTCGTCCACCTTCCGCCTGTTTGTCCTGCACATTGGCGATGTACTTGATTTCGCGCAGGAACTCGGCGAGGAGGTTCTCGGTAGCAAGTCGCACATCGATGTTACCGTCGGCGAGGTATTTCAAGAGACCATCGAGGAACTCTGGGAGCCAAGCGACCAGCTCCACGTCCGGAACCGAGTCCAGCACCATAAGCCACGAGACAAGGTGCATCCTCGTGTAAGGCGAGATCACATACACCCTCTCCGCGAGGAGTGGTATGAATCTCGCCAAGGAGAAAGCCCGCTTGTCCTCCTCGATAGCTTCGCCGGATTTGGCGGGTGATTGATTTGCATGTCTCGCATCCGGATGACCGTCCTTTTCCTCCTTCTCCCGCGACGATGGCGATATACCGAGACCGTTCAGCTTCGAATGCAAGTCGTGTGAAGAGGGTAGATTGGGGTTGGTGTTGTTTGGATAGATTGAGATGTAATTTTGGGCTGCTTCAGCGACGATATCCTTCATTAGCCGATCAAGGAGTTCTGCGCCGTTCTTGACCGACATCTCGGCGTCTGTAGAGAGCTGCAGCCATCAGCTCAAGTTCCCCGAATAACGACCCGAAACAGACCTTGCTGAGGGCATCGAATATCTCGTTGAAGTGTACCAGTATCTCCCCTTTGCTGACCTTTGCTCTGCACAGTTCATTAGCTAAAAGGATTAGCTGTTTAGCTCACATATTGTACAAGCTCTCGCAAGCATGATACCGCACCCTACTCTCCGGATCCTGGAAGCAAGCCAAGACAGGCGGGATGATGACTCCTAGAAAAGGGGCGACATCCTGTCCCAAAGCGATGGCGGTCGCAGCAAGACCAATGAGACCTATCAGACTCCGTTTCAGCTTTCGTTCACCTTACGCCGGTTGATTGGACGAACCTCCGTTCCGTGTATGCAGAGCTGAGTTGGACGAGCTGAACATCCCACATAGTTGATCGATGATGGATGATATCCGTGGGATGTCGGAGGATAGAACGAGTCTGTGATTGATGAGGTTAGCAAGAGTTTGTGTCAGGTCGGTTGTAGCTAACTTCTCCAGCTCGAGGGCTGCTGCTTTGCGGCGATCATAGCTGTAGGTGATGATCAGCTCGCAGCTCCTTCCTTGATAAGTCAAGCATACATCTTGTCATTGAGGCCTTCGAGGAGATGAAATATCAGTCAGATGTTCTTAGTGTGTAGATTTGGTAACATACCTCTCAAAATGGAAGCCTCTATATTCGGAAGGACGTCAGTGAATTTCGGTGCACCATATCCACCAGCTCACCCATCCTGCTTGCAAGGTATATCGATTCTTTAGGATTTCTGGCGTTCGATTCACCGCCCAACACGGGCCTCGCTCATCCCATCTGCGAACTGTATCGCCTTGATCAGTGCGGGAGGTTGCAGGAAGATAAAGGAAGGAGAAGCCAACAGGAATGATACCTTTAGCGCGTTCAGACTGGACCGAGAATTCCCCGTCATCTCCCGCCCAGCCAATCTCCGTATTGATCAGTTCCTATCTCTTCATCCTCCGCTTTCTGAACGATTCAAATCCAGTCAAGCTGTGCTAAGAGCTGTCCCGTAGGTGGTACAATGAGTATTGATCCTCCAGAAGCCTCGAGCTCGACGTCATCAGTACCCTCACCTCACTTGGCGACCTTTGTCTTAGATTCCGAGCTTCCGCGGGAACGATATGTCAAGCTCATCGCGACGGATGGGGTGATAGATAAGCTAGTCCAACGGCTTATGGAGAAGCACGGCGGGGAGAACGACGTACATATCCCTCTTAAGCTCGGTCTACTACGTAGTTGACCTTTGCTATTTAGCTTCGCCTCGCACTGGTCATCACCTCGGATGGATCGCCGTCGTCCTCGACATTCCAGCAGGACTTCTCCCGGCCCTCACAGTTCCTGACATCACTTCCTCAGCTTGCGATGCGATTTTTGCTAGCAGGAGCAGCAAGCAGATCAGGCATGAAGTGGCCGGCCTTCTCCGTTGTCACGAACAAACCCGATGCAGAGAGAGCCAAGGAGATCAAGGGGAGGAAGAGGAAACGTGAAGCCGTTGTGGATTCTGGCCTCCTTGAAGGTGTTAGAGGTGGACTAGAGGTGCGTCAGGCAGAAGATGGTCGATTATCTGCTACCCTGCACATAGTTCCTGAACCGACCACCCGAAAGAAGTCGGAATCCAGCAGCACACCAAACGCTCATCTCACTTACTCCCGCCAACGCCGAACCTCTTCTTTCCTCCCTCTTCTCACCAACTTCTCCCTCGCCGTCGAAGCAGAAGTATCTCCTGCTTGTCGCCCAGGATCTCGAAGCCGCGGACGATGCCAAGGATGTCAGATCTCCCATTAAGACAAATGAGGATGTTGGCGAGGATGACCCTAGCTGGGAAGAAGTCATCGAAGAGTGCAGAGCGAAAGGTGTGCGATGCTCATATTTATTGGCGATTCGACCGCAAGCTGGGATCGGGGACGTTGGAAGGGCTCGGAAGAAGCTGCGCACCTTGTGCGAACGGGTACGTTCAGCAATACTGGTAGACGTTCCCCACAATTTCTTCAGATTTCGAACGGTTCAAAGGACGACGCATGGTTCGATGTCCCGCCAGACATTGACATGCACCTATCCGGCTACTCCATCGATGAAGGTAAATTATCACTAATGCTATAACGCAAATACTGACGTACCTAGGGACAGTTCCGCCGTCTCCGACGTTGGTTCAAAGCTCTACTGTCGGTACTGAACAGCTCGTCACCCCATCCTGGACTGCAGTCGATACACCCGCTCCTACTGCTCAGAACCTAGCTCAACGGCAACAAGTAGCACAGAACAACGCCCTCCTTGTGCTACAAGCTCAAATGGCTCGTGATCTGGGTTCCGCGACCGGCATCAATCCTTCCCAAATGACTCCAGCCATTCTGCAAGGTCTCATGATTGCGGCGAAGAACGGAAGTGTCGATCCCAGCAACGCTGCCCTTCAACAATTCAAGAACCTCCTCATGCTGCAACAACAGCAGAAGCAGGGTCAGGCGGCAGTGACTCAAAGCGCGCCAGCTGTTCCTCCGACTGCTATGCCATCGAGCGCGAGTACGGATCAGCTGGCACAAGCGGCCTTGTCACAACAAAAGCAGTCGCAAGGTCCACCTAGCAACGGACCGACGAATGTAGCAGTACCTGCGCCACCTCCGATTACCAATCGACCTACCAAGCTTTGGTCAGGCGACGTGACCTGGATTTTAAACAACTCTTATGGACAGCAGAACTGTACGTCAATCATGTTCCATAGGCTCATTCACTTACTCGATTCAGCAGTACGGATCGCCATCGATACATTCCCATACAGCCCGAACAACCCACAAGACGTCCAGATAGATACCTGGCCACCAGGTGAGCAAGACCTAATGGTTTCGGCTGACTTGGTAGATCTCCGGATCGGCGGTACGATCTCCATCGCAGTGCAAGAGCTTCAGAACTACGCAAAGGTCAATCGAACACCTTGCGTAGTGTTTGTCCCTGCTATGGCGAATACCGACCCCCCCAATACCAACCGGTATCACCAGTTTGTGAATGGCTTGAGTTCGAAAGGGACGGTGGGTGACCTAATTCAGACCTTTGCTGACCTAGCAGATGGCGATCATCCCCTTTGGTCAGCCGGATCGAGGCATCGTGCTCTTTGCCGGGCCGACTTCGGCGACGGATGGTCAGGGACAGCGCGTTCTCAGGCTGATGGGCGTGGTCTGCCTGGTGAGTCTGCCACGCTTTCCCCTGAGAAAAGCTGACTCCTGCGTAAAGAACGTTCCCTTCCCTGTAGTAAATCGACCACCCGTTCAACCTCAACAAGCCGTACCTCAGCCTATCCAACAACCTCAGATCGTCCATCAGCAGCAGCAGACCCAACCCGTCTCACTCAACAACGGAATGCAATCGTACCAGCCCATGCAGGACAATCAACCATCCGGCCTGCAAAACATTGCAGCGGGAGGTAACAATGTCTACCAGCCTCAACCTCAACCTCAACCTCAACCTCAACCTCAACCTCAACCTCAGCAGAACTATCAACAACCTCAGCAGTATCAACAACAGGCACCGGTCCAACAGCTCCAAGCACCTTTCCAACAGCAGCAGACGCAACATTCCGAACCCCCTCAGAACCCCGGTATATCCAACCGTATCCCACCTGGACGAGTCCAAGCGATCATCTCAGCCGCACAGCAAGCCGGTTTAACCCTTCCTGCGGGTTTCGATCCGAATTCCGTCCCGAAAGATCAGTTGGAGAACGTATTGAGAGTGATACAGGCGGAACAGGCGAAGCAGAGGATATTGCAGCAACAACAGCTACAACAGCAACAACAGCAACAGGAGCAGTTCCAACAGCAAACTCAGCAGAACCAGCAGGCTATGAGTCAGATGTTTGCGCAGCAGATGAGGTCGGGAGCTGGGCAGTATATGCAGTAAACAGCATAATAATCTTGAGACACCGTCATCTACGGATATGTACGCATCTCGCCGCGTGTTCGATGGGACTTCAATCCTTTATCGCGCTTGGATTTTAACGTTCATCAGGGCATGTATCCTCTGAAGATGACAAGAATAGCCGCGAGAGTAGACATTACATGGCGACATATGCGTCTAACGCTACACCATATGGCGACATATGCTTCTACGCTACACCATATCGAAAGTCGATCATGCAATCGTGAACGTAAACATATGCAGTCTATGAGAGGTGGAATGATCCGCCACCATCGAGCATTGCGCGCTCCAGCTGCGCCGCTAGGATCTCTTTCGTTGAGTAGTCAGGCATCTTCAAGTACTAAGCGGCTGTTAGCGTTGGGCATCGGTTCATGTCGAAGGCACTCGCCTGAGCACAGGTCATAACGCTCGGCAGATAATCGTCCGCTCTGAAAGGCGCTTCGTGCGGTTTGCGGACTACGGTGAAGGGCGGATTGAGACCGCGGAAACCGTTGATGGGGAGCCTGGGAGCGCCAGTCATGCTATGAGAATCGTTAGTAGGCGATACTGAGACGGTCATCCCACTCACAACTGTAGGAACTGTCGTCGTTGTTCTTTACTGTACGAGGACATCACTTCGACCAAGTTTTGCACCGCTCGGCTGTCGAGGTTGTACCCGTGATCGGCTTTGATGGCATGCTCCAGAGCTTAAGAGGGAGATCAGTCAGGTCTTCGGAAATCGGGTGAGGCTTACCTTCCCGAGACCAGTCCTCTTCCGCGTTGCCGAAAAGCAGACCTAGCTCCTCAGGCGGGAAGATTCGAAGGTCCTGGACGGAGAAGATCGTAGAGAAGCCTGTATTCACTGTCAAAGACTGCTTGCAACACCGCGGGATGATCTCGCTCACCTTCCTGGAACGCTCTGACTTGAGCCGCAACTCCTGCTCCTAGGGTCATATCCAGCACCTTCTCGAGATACTCTTCAATGTTCGAATCGTCGACTTCGATGTGGGCGCCATTCGGCTGGATGAGTGTAAGGAAATGACGCAAAGGAGTGAGAAAACCTCACCTTGAGCTCGATACCATATCCGGGAAGAGTGAAGTCCAGAGAGAGCTCCTGCAGCTTTGCGCCTCCAACCGTAAGAGCAGCCAGCTTCGTTCTTCGGGTGGAAACGGGCAATTTGAGCGCCTCAATCTCCTTGCGCGCTTGCAAGTATATCTGCAAGCGATCGAGAGAGCGAGCCAAAGGCATGTCAACGAGCTTGAGGGTAGCGATCGATCTCTTGACTGGCTTTCCGAGGACAGCCTTCAAGAACACCTTGTTCAGATTGACATCGATGATGCGAGAGTCGAGAAGCGCTCTACCGAGGAAAAGACCGAGAGTCTTGAACCATCCAATCTTGGTCCCCGCAGCCGATGAAGCGGTTTCTGCCGGTCTTGACGGCGCGGGATAGAGCCCTTTGGAGTGATACACATATGTTCCTTGCTTTGTTTCATCCTCGTCTCGCCACAGGTTTAGCGATCGTCGAGCGAACTCCTTCGAGACGAGCGAGTAAAACTCCAATGTCGGTCCCAGTCCAGTCCCAATCTCGTCGAAGTACTCGACCTCAAGGATGCCGTCGGACGTCCCGTACAGCTCGAGCACCTTGGCAGCGCTCTCGAGCAGCTGGGATCGTGAGATTCGGACTTTCTGACGGACAAGCCGGGCGAGGTGGTTGAGGTCGTCTCGGCGGTTGTTGTTACCGCTATTCCGACTCTGCTGGGAGGCTTGCCATTTAGCGATGAGACGACCGTAGCCAAATGAGGTAGATTGAAGGAAGGAGTAGCGGGTCTCGAAGGGGAAGAGGAATGAGAAGTGTTTCGGCAGTTCGACAGCCCAATCGGGTAAGCAATTACTGGTGCGAGCGTCAATGACAAGTCTCTATCCGTAAGAAGCACTGACCTAGCGATAATCATAGTCTCCTCCAGCTGCCTTATCAACTTAGCGGTAAGCTTGTTATTTACGAACAAGCTCTCGTCCAGTGAAATATCGTCGCGTCCAGCTGCCTCGCGACCATCGACCGAAAGGTTGTGGACTACTCGCAGGAGTCGAAGAATCTTCGTTGTAGGAGTATCGGGGTCAAGGGCTGCGGGTAGAGCGCTGGTGACGGAAGCCGGGGATGGAGCATCGAGCGCAGGCTCTGAGGGTGGTCAGCGGCCGCGACTGAGAACAAGAAAGCTGCACGAACTAGGTGGAGCGGGTCCATCGACCTTCCTGAACTTGAGGGTCACGGGCATACCGTACATACCAGTCGAACCTCCTTTGCTCCCGCTTTGCTGATGCTTGTGAACTGCCCCGTAGATGGTGTCCGCGAGCGACAAGGAATGCCCGTCCATCGAGAATTCGAGATGCCAATCGATAGGCACGGTCTTGACTGCGCCAGCGTATGAGGCGGTCCGAGGTGTAGCACTGCCCGAGGGTCCAGCATTGGCAGCTATTGCGGCCTGGATGGGCGTCGCTACTCGAGTACCCTCGGGTGTCTTTGCCTCGACTCGAGATCCATCTACGGATGATTAAGAATGCCTTGACGACAAGAACTGTGCCTCACCTGGAGCCACCGACATGTTCACGACCTTCTCCGTGGGTCTGCTCATATCCTCGTCTATGTCGTCCTCAAACACCTTGGGTCCATCAGCAATTGCGGTCTTCCGAGGATCGCTCACTTCAGCATCATACTCCTCGTCTGTGTACCCTTCGTCGTCAAAGTCCATATCCATGGGCATAGGAGGGAGAATAGAAGGCTCGGGAGCGCTGGAGGAGAGCATTAGACCAGCTGAGGGTTCAGCTGGAGGAGCTGTCGCGGCGTCCTTCACTCCCTGACCGCTGATCCTTGCACTGCGGCGACGCTGTGGCTTTGATGATGGAGTCGTTGGATCCGCGGTACCGGGTACGGGCATGTTGAGTATGGAGCTGGTCTCGGGCGCTGAAGAGGCAATATGTAGACTTGCGTCTCGACCCTGACCGCTTCCGGGTACAGCAGCTAACGCCGATAGGATGCGAGATGCTGCTCCAGAGCCGCCGCGTGGTATCGGCATCCCTGAAAAAGATGCTGCGAACATGCTCGAAAGGCTCGAGCCGAAACTGCCGTCCGCTATCCGAGGTCGGAGGTAGTCATGCAGAGCTTGCATCGGTGCAATCGCTTGAATCGTAATGCTGAGTGCTGCGACCTGCTTCGGTATATCCTGACCGTCCTCGGCCTGCAAGCGGATCCGCATGGTTCGGCTCAGACTGGATGATGAGGGACGCATAGAGTCGCTAACACCGTTGAAGGCCGTTTCGACCTCGAAGCTTTCCAATCTGCCTAGAGACTCATGGAGTCGCTTGACGAGCATGGCGAGGGGAGATGGCGAGGAGAGGGTACTATCCGAGAAAAGATCGAACAGCATCGCGCGTCGATCACTCGAGGAAACAGTGCCGTCGATGTCAACAAAATCGAGAAGCCCGTCGACGACGCCACTCTTGAGCAGTTCGAAGCTCGAGAGCACAGGACCAACATTTGAGAATTGTGATGCAATGTCACGCAAAGAATCTCTGAGCTCGGCTTCCGACGCCTCAGCCACGCAAAGCCGCCTGACCAGCCCGCGGAGCTCCTCTAGCACTAGGCTAGCGGTATGTTTGTGATCGCCACCCATACCAAATAGCTTCTTCGCCCCCAGCACCCTCGCCCGAATGATGTTCGCGTCGACTGGATCTACCTGGGAGCTTGACCGACGGGGGGTCGAGCCGCCTGCTACCGAATCCATGAGACAAGAGGTGAGAGCGCTCGGAAGGCCGGACGTAGGGAGAACTGGTTTCGAGTCTTCCGAGACAGGGGGGACAGCAGCAGAGACAGAAGGTCCAGGAGTTGGGGTTGATGGCTCAGCTGCCTCGACCTTGATAGCGGCCACGTCCGCGTTGGCTGCCTTGACGGTACTGAGCTCCTGCTCGGCGAGAGCTTCTATCTCAAAAACAACTCCCTCTCGTGAAAACGATATTTGGTAGACATCTGGTAGCTTGGACGCAAGTAGCTCGACCAGCTGTAGGGCGTTGAGCACGAATGTCGGATCGTCCTTGGATGCGATGATTGCGCACAAGAAGCTAGCCATGGGAACAGACTGAATCGATGTAAATGACACTCCTTTCTGCGAGCGATAAACCTACCTTCAGCGTGATCTTCAGGTCATCTTGCTCCGCCGATGCAATCGCCTTGACCAGCCCATTCAGCACTTTTGTCCTGACCCTTGACGCCACCGACGCAGCATACACGTCCACAAGTACAGGCACAATAGCCTTGATGAACTCTCCAAGCAGTTCGGGTCGAGATTTCAGCAGTGCGATTCTTTGTATCATCTGCTCGTCTGCATCTTTCTTCGCCTTCGCATGAGCATCGCGAAGAGACGAGGACGGTCCGCCAGTCGGATTCGGGGTCTCGTTCACGTTCATGTTTGGCAAGGAAGCAGGACCGCCAACAACGGGCGTACTCGGCCCGGTAGAGCCGATTAGTGTACTCGTTTCTCCGTTTCTGCTGCTTCGACGAGTCAAGCGGTCGGACCGTTCCGTCTTTCGTGACTTCTTGATCTTGGCGAGGTTCTTCTCGGTATATGCTTTCGAGTCGAACACTCCATCCTTGGGCAGTGGCGGAAGAAGCTCGCAGATCAGTGCTAGCGATTCCTCGACTTGATCTTTAGGCCGATGGGCGAGGTTTTGCAGGACCGCCATATCGGCAATCCCGCCGGCTAGACCCTGCCCGCCACTCGATGCACCTTGTTCGGTATCTTCGTGCGATGATGGAAGGACTCCAGTAAGGATCTGATATACTGTATTGGTCATACCTGCTTCGAGGAAGGCAATCGTGACTTTGGCTGATCCCCGTGCCGATGTTGTCAGGGCTCGAAGAAGGTGAGTGTAGGTAGAAGGCGAGAGAAGAGGTGAGCCGCCAGAAGGCATAAGAAGCGCGTTGACCGCGACGACGGTAGGAAGGTCGAGTAGTCCTTCGAGATGTTCGGCGTTGTGCCGGTAAGACTCGATGGTGCGGACCACTGCGAGCGTCGCCTGCTCTACTAGACGCTGGTCGCCCTGAGTCAGGGTGTCGCGCAGGGTTGGAAAGGCGTCACGGATCCGACTAAAGTGCTCGCTCGAGATGTTGCGACAGCAGTTAGCGGCGGCAGTAATAGCGGTGCGCTGGACATTGGTGGAGAAGAAAGGGAGGTAATTAAACAAAGCGCTTAGACCGCCTTCTCGGACGATGGCCGAAGGGTACTCTGCAGAGATCTTCTCCATAGTCTGCAGAGAGTCAGCTTGGGACACCTGGGCTGACAGAGCACCCACACTGAGAGTCTGCTCTGCGAGCTCGATGTAGGAGATTTCGGTCAACTTCGCACAGAGTACCGGGACAGCGCCCAGATGTACGAGTGTATGACCTGACCCCGGTAGGGCCTCCAGCAGATGAGCGAGACACCGACAAGCAACCAGCTGACACTCCATCTCATCCTCTCCAGGCATCCCTGTCGGCATTGCGCCGCCTGTGCTCATCGCCAGTGCCGCGGCCAACTGCGCGTCCTCGTCCATCTCATCAGGTGATGGTGGTTGTTCCGCCGCATCAGCTTTCTCGTCAATGTTCGGTTTGCCATTGAGTATAGCAATAAACTCGGTAGCAAAGGAGCTGGTGGAGAAGGCGCCCCCGAGGGTATCCTCATTGCTGACCAATAGGAGCTCGCTGCACTCTCGGAGTGCTTTAAGGCGGGTTGTAGGACTCGGTGACCGGAGTTCGGTCTTCAGACCCTTGAATCGGCTCGACAAGCCGGACATCATGCCGCCAAACGCTCTGAATTCGCCACCGAACAGAGCAGCAGCTGTCGCTTCGTCAAGCTGCATACCTCCTTCTCCGGCCAGACGAGCCAGGCGATCGTAAGCGGTCCCTTCAGCCCCACCCGGCCTCTGCACTCCCGCTCCGAAAGTTCCGACCTCCTCGTCCTCGCTGTGGTCGTCATCATCGTCGCTGTCATGCTCGGAACTCTCCATGTTCTCATCATCATGACGATCATCCGCCAGTATCCGGTCGCCGGAGTTTGAAGCTCCAGGCTCATCCACCCAGTGGGATTCGTCTTCCTCCATCGAGTCGTCTAAGAGGTGTTTCGCCGCTGAACTGATCAGAAATATCCTATACAAGTACGAAGACCTACTAGTGTCTCGCTTCTTGGTCTTCTCGCCGGAGGTACCGGCGGTACCGATCCTCTCCTGCTTGGGACTACGCCAGGATCAGAACCATCTCTTTCACTGAACGCCCAGACTCACTTCGCCTTCTTGGGCATTTTTTTCGTCTTCTTCTTCCCGCCAAGAGGAGCCTTGGCCTTTGACTTTCCCTTCAAGCTAGTTCCAGCGGCTGAAGCCTCGGTATCCCCTTCTCCCTTTGACCGTAACTCGTAGCGTCCGACTGAAACGCCAGATGACTTCCTGGGTCGCTTCCCTGGGGCGGGGTTTTCGCTAGAACTGGTGAGGGGATCGGAAGTAGGTGGGGTAGGAGACCGGGGTGCTCGCTTCTTGCCTTTGCGATCTGTGTTGGAGGGATCTGGATTAGGGGATGAAAGGGAGGTAGGACGTCTGTGAAGGATGAACAGGTTGAAGAGGATGAAGAGCAAGAGTGCGACAATCATTTCGTCAGCGTTGTCTGAGGAGATAGAGAGGAAAGTTGAGCAGAGACAGGGCACTGGATCGTTCCCTTGGCCCGGTGGATGATGGGTGGATGTATTGGAAGGAGTGCTTCCTTTCACCCTTTCCCTTGCCCATTCCGATTGACCGGATGAGGCGGTGAAGGTTGGTCCGACTTCTTGCCAAACGGCAAGCTTCCGTCGTGAGAACGACGAGGGTAGAGTACTGAGAGACTCACTTCCTCTTCCCACTTACAGGCTCGGCCTCCTCGATCTGTACCTTCTTCTTGCCCTTGCCGCTCGGTCCAACAGATGATTGATCTACGCCACCACTTGGTCCTGACAGGGAAAAGTGGACAGAGCGGCGGGGTGCTCTGGAACCACTCGGACCTTGGAGGGTTGCTGTTACGGCGGGTGGATTCGAGTCTGGTTGAGCGACGGTTCCGAGCTGTCTTTGCTTGGCACGGGTGGTCCTGGCGGTACCTTTGAGAGCGGTATCGGTATTATCGGTGGTGTCGGTATTGACCACGCCCAGTTGCGGGTCCTGTATATGTACTGCTGAAGTTGAAAGATGTTGATCAAGATGTTGTTCTTCTATACCGTCCATTGAGATCGATCCACGTCTAAAGGGTAGAAAGTGAGGACGAGTGGAAGTCTGAGATGGGGGATGCCCAGAGAGCTATGGGAAAGGTCGTTCCCATGGGGGAACGCAGATGGAATCGAAGCAAGGGTGGAACGATGCTGCCTCTGCTTGACACCTGATGCTATCTCGGTGGACGGTGAGATGAAAGGAATGCAAGATCAGTATATGCGGACCCAAGCGGGACGAACACCCCCAATCGTGAATGCCGACTTGCACGTGATCAATACGCGAGGTTTATGCGGGGAAAAATACGGTTACAGCACGCCGGAGTCGAGGTCCTTCACCCTTTGCTAACGGTGTCCCTCTCGGCTGATATGTCAGCGTTGCTGCGTTGAGACAGCTCATTCCTCCGCCTCGTGATGACCCATCAGGAAGCAGCTCTTCGACCTTGGAAAGACGAAAAACACCCCTCATCCATTCCTGCTCTACTCGCCTCCCTCCGTCACCTTCGAGAAACAAATCCCAGAGCAGTCCGAGCGAATGTGCACATCTACCCAGCGTCGCTGTACGATAACAATGGCGAAAGCAGTACTTGCGCTCGAGACCGACGGATCACGAGCTGGAAAATGACTGAGCATATGTATTTCAATGCGAATAACCCTTTCCCAACTCTCGCAAGAGGGCTCTTTACTGAGGAGGTGGAGGAGGGCGATGAGCTTCCACCTGGGCTCAGCGAAGATGTTGAAGTCAGGGACAGGATCGTTGCGAGGGGGTACGACAAATTCTTCAACATTGATGAGGTGGATTGGACGAATGTAAGCCTGCTTTTCATCGCTTGTCCAGCTTGCATATGGTTGTTGTTTATGGAGCGGCGAGCTGATTCAACTATCCCTAGTGGTCGTCGATGCAAGCTCACACCGAGCCACCCTATCGTCTCACACTGAAATCCAATGGCTGTCTCATCCTCATCGCGGCCCTTTCTCCTGTCCATCTTGTCGTCGCTTCGAAACATTCTCTCGGTACCACTACTGAAGCTCAAGAAGTCGAGAAGGCGGAGGCCCCGGGTAGCTCTTTAGTCGACGGAATGGAGAAGCTGTCAGTCAAAGAGAACATGACCAATGGCCTTGGAGATGCGAAGAAGGGGAAGGGGAAGGCAACGGCGAATGGAGATGCGCAGGACGAGGAGGATGGAGAGAGAGAGGCGGAAGCTCATGCGATGGTGGGGAGGCGGTGGGTCCAGCAGGTTCTACGAGCGAAGGGAAAGACGGAGGCGGAACTTGCGAACAGACTGTGGGAGGCCAACCTCACAGCGGTACTAGAGGTCAGGTTGGAACTCTTTTTCCGGCTTCCATGCTGAGCATCATCGTAGCTCTGCGACGACTCGTTCGAAGAACATGTCATTGAGACACCCTCTCACTTGACCGGCCTTCACCTTCATGGTCTCAATCACAATACTCCTCATTTCTCAACCGCTTCTCCTGCCGAAGTCACTGCTTTCGCTGAAGAGTTCGGCTTCATCCCTACTAAATACGTCGAGTTCCATACCATGAACGATGTGAAAGCCTTGACCGATGACATCGCCAAAACCGGATCTTGGGAGGGCGATCAGATCGAAGGCTTCGTGGTCCGCTCAATTGTCCGAGACACAACAGGTAAAGCTGTCGAAGGCAAACCCCCTTATCGACCTGGCGCACCGTTCTTCTTCAAGGTCAAGTTCGACGAGCCGTACCTCCTATACCGCCAATGGCGAGAGACAACTCGAACAATGTTACCGCTCCTGAAAGGTTTACCGCCCGACAAGGAGGAGGCGATATGGAAGAGAGTCAGGTCGAAGACGAAGCGGCCGGAAGTAGGGGTCTATGCGGAGTGGTGTGGGCGCATGATGAAGGAGGAGCCTCAGCTATTTGAAGGATATGAGAGGGGTGTCGTCAGAGTGAGGAACAGGTTTCTTGCATGGACCGAGGTAGATGGAGCGAAGGTATGGGCAGACGTGAAAGCAGGAACATGGCGGATGGGGAAAGGGCAGCAGATCAAGCCCGACAGAGACGGTTTGCCGAAGAAGTGGATGATTGTGCCTGTTGCCGTACCAGGGTGTGGTGAGCATCTGGCATACCCTTGCGATCCCGCTGACATCTTGCTCCAGGAAAGACTCTCATGGGTGTTGCCCTGGCCCATCTCTTCGATTTTGGCCATTCACAAAGCGACGACGTCATTGCCAAGCGCACCGCACCGATCTTCCTCAACAATATCAAGGCGCTCCTCCAGAAGAAGGATGTCGTCTATACGGACCGGTAGGCGATGTCGTCCGTTCGCCTTGTTCCTCTGCTAATCTGAGTCAGGAACAATCACATCGACAAGCATTACAATGAGCTCTCGGATCTCGCCAACGATAAGTCACATGGAGCATTCGATCTCCGTCTCATCGGTATCGTTTGGGACGTCAATTCGCAGCCGTACAACCGGGTTCTCCGGATCTGTTCGGAAAGAGTAGTCTTACGAGGCGATAATCATCAAACTCTGCGGCCTGATACGACTGTCGAAGCAGAGCATGAGGCAATCGTTGGCCAGTTCTTACGGAACTGGACGGCACCGGATCCGAGTCTATTTGACAAGCTTATTTCGGTGTCAGTTGCGGATAGTCCGCGAGAAGGGCTTGGAAAGGTTGTCGACGGGCTTGTCAATGCACTTGACTTATATCGACCGACCGACGAAGCTATCGACGAAGCACTGAAAGCTGCGGCAAGCTACAAGGTTACTACAGCATATCACGCTCCCACAAAACTCGGAAAGCCCGTCCGATACTTCGCCCTTGCACCAGAGTTCAACCTTCCCACTACAGTGGAAAGAGCAATCGTATCCGCCTCACCTCATCTCGCCGAGTCAGCTAGAGCTCTGTTCTCCGAAATGAAGTCGGGCGGTCGAGTCATCGATAGCCCACACGTTACTCTCGCTCACAAAAAGAACGTGGAGCTGGAACGCGAAGTGGCGGGTGAAGGTACCGAGCCTGGACCGCATGAAGGAGCTTGGAACTCATGCAAGGCTCTTACGGAATCGAAGATCTCGCCAACATTCGATTTCGACATGTCCTACCTTGTTTGGGATGATCGGGTTATGGCGCTGGCTATTGACAATCTGCGGGCTAAAGCGGGCGAATCGGAGTTCAGTATGCCGGACGAGGAGAAAGGCCTCCTCCATATCACCGTCGGAACCAGAACGCGTGGGATTTCGGCGTACGAGGCGAGAGGGATCATACGAGCTGCCAGAGAGGGCATACCGAAGGGTCTGAAGGAAGACGAGCCCAATGACATTGAGGGCGAAAGCGGGGGACAGGTGAGATGGATCGAGTTGGAGAGATACAAAGGGGAGGGTACGATCAGGGGGATGTACTAGCCGAGGGAGTGGCTATGGGCTCGCCATGATGTCTTGCGCGAATGTATACCTCATCGTCTTGCCATCAACGCACACGTTTCCAAGTGGCTTTCGACTTTCTCGTAAACGCTGAAAGGGTTCTTAGCCGCTAAATACCGCTAAGGCGTCCGGGCCGGCTCACCCGGAGTACCTGTAACCGAAGTCAAGAACGCAAAGTAGAAGATACACTTTCAACCACATATCTTGATCAGACTGTTCCTGCGACGATGTCAGTCCCAGCAGAATTCAAGCTCAACCACGGTGGACCCATACCGGCTGTCGGTCTCGGTACATGGCAATCTGCACCTGGAGAAGTAGCTCAGGCGGTCGAGCATGCTCTCAAGACTGGATATCGTCATATCGATGGTGCCCTCTGCTACCAGGTAAACCTGGCGATCCCTCATCATAAGCTGTCAAACAAGCTAACATCGATGTGAAGAATGAGGAAGAAGTAGGACATGGTGTGCGGGCTAGCGGGCTGAAGCGCGAAGATGTCTTCCTCACTTCGAAAGTGTAGGTCCACTTCTCCCCAGATCGGTTATCGATAAAGTACTACGACACTGATGCGAACCAGTTGGTGCACGTACCATGACGACGTCGAGAAATGCCTCGATATCACTCTCAAATCCCTTGGGACGGATTACCTAGACCTCTACCTAGTTCACTGGCCAGTGTCAGTAGCTCTAACTCCCTCTTAACTCCCCCTTCATCCTAGCTCCGCCTTCCTCCCCTCTCCCCGTCCCTACAATCAGTCCCTTCAGTCTAGCTCTGGCCCCCTCGGCACAAGCTGATCCCACCCTTAGCCGGACAGTGGAGAACGGTACCAAACCTCTCTTCCCCACAAAATCAGACGGTTCCCGAAACATCGATTGGGAATGGGATCAAGCGGATACATGGAAACAGATGGAAGCTGTTCTAGCTAAAGGGAAAGTCAAAGCTATCGGGGTATCGAATTTCGGTGTGCCGCTTTTGGAGAAATTGTCAAAGTTTTGGAAGGTCGTTCCTGCTGTTAATCAGGTGTGTTACCCGCTATATCCACGCATATTTTGAGCCCTTCCTCCTCAATTGGGACCTGGTAACCTGATTGCGGGGTTGCACCAGGTCGAGCTGCACCCGTACAACCCGTCGCACGAGCTCAAGAAATATTGCGATGAGAAGGGGATATTCCTACAAGCTTACTGTCCTCTCGGATCGACCAGTACGTCCACCTCTCCTTGGCAACTTCATCTTTCGCTGATGTCTGAAGACTCGCCACTGCTGAAAGATCCTGAGCTGCAGAAGATCGCAGACAAACATGGTGTCTCCACTTCAACGGTCCTTATCTCATGGTCCGTCAGTCGAGGGGTTATCGTCCTCCCAAAATCCGTGACTCCGAAGCGTGAGTCCGGCTATTCCGGCTATTCCTGTGAAGAGATGTGCGCCGACCTCATCGTAGGTATCGAGCAGAACCTCAAGGTGGTCAAGCTCGACGAGGAGGATATGAAGACGCTCAACTCGATGGCTGAAGGAGGAAAGCAGCAGAGAGTCAATACCCCGCCTTGGAATACTGACTTTGTGGGTCACCTTTATATGCTACAACTTGTAGATGAGCTGATCAAGTCGTTAGGGTTTCCCTGATTGGTATGGTGCCGGGAACAAGAACGCACCGGAAGGCGCGAGGCTGCTTGCGGGGAAGGCGTAGGTTGAGGTCACTTGAACAGGCCAACTAGAGTCTATAGAGAGTCGGTGATGTATCATGCAGCAATGTCGTTCACACTGTTCGAGCAGTACGACCCAACAATGGACGTGCAGACCAGAGCAGAGTGGAACCCAGTCATACTGAATTTGCATCGATACATAAACCTCAAAGAGGATGATGAACGCGCATCAACCCAGAGCTCTTTTTGGAAAGTCAAAAAAAGATGAAAATCATAATGCCTCAAGGGTGGATCGCAGATCGAAAAAGCCAAGTCGTCGAATCATTATCCGGCACCGTACCAAAAGGTCGTAAAAGCCGGTCTCGAAAAAGGTCGTCGCACGATAGGTCATCGTCTACGAGCAGAGTTGATCGCTCGGCACCACTGAGTACTGGACGAATGGGAACCACCATTGAAATAGTAGATTGACTTGTAAGAGATCAGTGTGACCCTCGCAGAGGAGAGAGTAGAGCCCACTTTATTGTCCACCACACGCAACACATTCCCGTGCACGATCGATGCAGGCTCCCGTAGAGTCGCCATCCGAAGCACGTTGAATAGGTCCACTTGCCCTTCCCAGCTCTTACCGCCTCGCTGCTGGACGAGCACAAGCAGATCGGTGCACAGGATAAGCATCATCGGTCGATCCATCGGTTCAGGCGCGATATACTCGACTGGGATGACCGCTTTCGACTGCGTGATGGTTTGTTCAGCATCGACGACATTGGTATGGTCCACCTCGACAAAGGTCGAAGCCTTCTTGACGATTCGAATGAGATTGAGCGCGCCATCCATGATGAGCTTGCGATGTGGCTGGACGAGAGGTGAAGGGCCACGACCTGATATGCGCTGTTGCCAGTGGAAGAGACGGAGTCGAGAGTCCGCATCTCGTTTCTCCTCATTCATGAGGGAGGCAAGGCTGGCGATCTCATGCAGTGCGCCGTCGAGGGTATCCTTCTGCCCGTCGTCTCGGGGCGGGGTGCACATTGTCAGATCCTCAAGCTGTTCCCGTCAGCCACGGCCAGATCTCACCTAATCAACTCACGAGCAGCTTATACCGTGGTACACGTTGGATTGGCAGCAAGAGGTAGCTCTCGAGGTTGATTTGTGAGTGCATCGGATGTTCCCGACAGCGCTGCATCCATCAGCTTTGCCTCAAGGGGAAGATGTCGTCAACTCACCTTGAGGAATGCTTTCACTCGCTTCCGTTGAGCCGTAGTCATTTGCAGACCCGAATGAGGTGCTGACTCCTTCACCCCCGGCAAAGACACAGGTCCCATCCCCGCACCGATACTGACTCCAGCCATGGCGATAGCACTGAAGTTCGGGCTGGTCGGCTTGGAGGGGAAAGCAGGGGTGGGCGGTGCAGAAGACGGGGCGGTCCAGGTTTGCATCCTCGACAACGCGTTATCGAAGTTGTTGATATAAGTCGAGTACTGCTTCATGTAGGTGATATAGGTGCGGAACACTTCGCCGACTTGGTGTGCTGTCAGGGCTGAGAGTGTGCCCTCTTCGTCGTCCTTCCCATCCAGAAGCGGTCGAATGGCACGCTCGAGCGCAGGAAGGAGATTGTCGCGATGTATCGTAAGGATGCTTTCAATCCCGCCGAAGACAATCTTCCGCTCAAGCGCAGGCACGACTGTCTCGCCTCCCACATTGCCAGGATTGATCGATTGGGAAGCAGGCTTGGTGTAAATCGCAACCAGCTCGCCAAGTCCGCGTACATAGGTCCGCTCTGTCTCGTAGATTTCCCAGATGACCTTAGTCCGTTTACTCCGATCGTTCTTGAACTTCTTCCCCGAAAAAGAAGTCTCCGCACTCTCCGCCATTGAGCTTCTCTTGCTGTCAATCACGCTTGCACTGGACGGGTTTCGAGAGATCTGCAACTCAGCGGGAGGTCGAGCTCGACGTGCTTCAGCGAAAGACATTGAAGACTCTTGAGCCGATGAGGGCGTCGCAGGACGGTCTGTGACAGCTGCCAGAGCTGATGTTATGCTCTCAGCTCCGCCGACAACCTCAAAGCCCCCATAAGGCTCGATAGGTGGACGAGAAAGGTCAAACAGGTCACGAAGATAAGACTTGATCGACTCAAGACCGGTCGCGCATCGAAGCTCGACATCAATCTCGCCGGAAGGTGAGTCAATGATTGGTCCCGACTGCGAAGCGATCATTGTCACATCATCGATCGTCTCTTCGCTCGGCGTACTCGGTAGCTCGCCTGTCTCCGCTTCAAACATGGCGGTAGTAGGCATGAACGGCGTCGTTGAAGGAATGGATATATTGATCGAAGGTGGCCCGTCAAGGGGAAGGAAACTTCTCCGCTTGCCTCGAGTGTTCGATCGTCCGGTCACGCTTCCGTGCATGGAGGTCACTGAAGGCAAACCGCTAATCGGCAGCGTCGATGCGGAGCTAGGCATCTTCGTCGAATTGAGACCGAACTCAGACACATCAGATGTCATCGCCTTCCTCGTAGGCAAGGTCATTGCTGATCGCGTGCTGCTCATCCCAGGTCGCATCGGCAAGGTGGGCACTGGATCTGAACTGGTATGGTTCAGTGGCGGCGGCATCGACTTGAGGTTCGCAGAAGCAGAAGCTGTCATTGTCGCCCCCTTATCCGCCTTGATCTTGTTCATCGACATCTTCCGAAGGAAACCCCATTTGCCAGGTCTTGCCGATGTGCTGGCAACCATGCGTGGGGTATTGAGACGGTTTGACTGAATCGGTGAGACTTTCTCGGCTTCCGTGTAGTTGCCCATCGCACTTGCAGATCGTTGACCGCCGGCCGTTCCTAGACTGTTGAACCGACTGGCGCTCGGCGGAATGAGGCTGGAAGACGCAGCGTCCTCCGAGTTGCGATCATTCACAACTCCCCCGCTAGAGACTCTGGTAGGTACAATAGACGGGGCATTCTCAAGCTGATTCAACAGATTGCCTGCCGAGCGCATCCTCCGCATGAAACGTGCTGAGGGCATGTTGGGAACCGGAACAGACTCCGGTGCAGCCACTTGCGACTCGATAGGTAGGTCCGGCGCTTCCAATCCTTCTTCAGCGGGAGGAGGTGACTGTGAATGATCTTCGGCTATTGGGTTAAGACCGGAGATCTGATACATTGACTGAGCTGTCGAGCTAGACGGGCTCATCCAAGGAGCGTCACCCGAGATCGAGCCGCCTGACGTCGACGGGACTATGTCTCGTGATTGTATCGAGCTCGTAGTACGGGAACTAGTTATGGAAGCCTTCGAAGGGGCAGACCGCAAACCATTCCCTCGAGTAACCTGCTGTTGGGAAGAGCTGCCAGTAGGAATGGGTGCACTGTAGCCGCGAGGGTAATTGGCGAGAATGGGAGCAACGATCGGAAGCCAGAGAGGTGCAAAGGGGTTGTCATCCACTCGTAACGTTTCGAGGTGGACGAGAAGGCAGAGCCAGGATGGGAGCGAAACTAGCCGATTCCGCCGCGCTGCGCAACGATTAGGACAAAGGACCGACAGCTGGAATGAGTTACTCACCGCATAGTGTGTGCAGATTAGTCAATTGCGCAGCGTTTGTTGGGATGCTACGCAGCCCACATCCGTCAATGGCCAACAAGTGCAGCCCACTAAGACTGCCAATCCAGGGGGGAAGATGACGGAGTGGGTTGCTCGATATGTTGAGCTCCTCAAGGGCGGCGCAATGCTGCAATCCGGCTGGAAGGAAGGCGAGATCGTTCGAAGAAAGATCAAGCACGATAAGGGATGGAGCGAGGACGACAAGCAGACTAGGAAGGACGGGGATGAGATTGGATCCGCAGCTTGGCAGCAGCAAGTGAGTAATACCTGCGATGATCAGCACAGCTGCAGAAGCTTGTTCGTGCACATACCGGTGAGTGAGCCGATCGTTGCCTCTGTCAAAGCCTCCAGTCCACCCATCTCCTGCAGCTTCTCGGTGTTCAGGATCTTCCCTCGACCTTCATCCACCAGCGCAATAGCCTCTGATCGCGTCTCCACCGGCGACTCCTGCTCCCAAGGCAGCCTTTCCGCTTGCTGATAGGCTGCATAGGGGTAAGCTGCCGCATGATCTGACGTTGAAAGAGCGGTGTCACTAGTCGATACTGAAGCAGTGGTAAAGGAGGAAGAGGCGGAGTCACTCCGAAGCCGGTTGACCACGTCTCCCCGCCAAGGCCGATGGACAAAGGAGTTTGAAGGCGAAAGAGGTGGTTTGCTGCTCGAACTTCCAAGCTGAGATTCGCGTGGTCGTGCCGGAATGACAAGATCGTCTGCGGTAATACCGAGTCCGACTTGTTCTGTCGGCAAGGCGTAGGCATTTGGGACGACTGGCATAGGCGGAGGATGGGGATGGTAGATTTGGTTGTCGCCGTAGGGGTTGTATGAGTACGCGCCGGATGCCATAGAAGATTCCGCCGATGAGTATGCGTTACTCCGCCCAGCCGTTGTGCGCATCCGAATTCTAGGCTCTGGCTCTGGCTTCCCATCCACCGCCTCCGACCCATATCCATAGGTCACACCGATCGAAGGCGTACTGGCTGTCGATTCCACTGTAGAGGTCGTCACAAAGCTCAAGGTCGGCTCGCGGTCCTCCAGTCCATCCACCCCTTCAAAGTCTGCAGTAGAATAAGCATCGAGGTCGACATCGAGCTGCTGTGGATCGCCGGACTCCTCATCCTCACTCTCTGCGTATCTTCGCGTCCTGGGCGTTGGGTCGGTATACTTCCGCTGAGGCTGATACAGAGGTGCGGCCCCTGGCGCGGGATACACACTCGCTGGCCTCCTTCCCCTTCGCGGTCTTTGTGGTACTGCCGGATCGGAGAAACTCAATCCTGCGGATAGTGAAGAGAACGCATCGTAAGGTGCATCAGCAGATTCGACGGGCGAATCAACCTCATGCACTGGCGGGGTTGGGGGAAGATCTCGCTCGGGTACCCGGTAGGGGGATGGTTGAAATCCTCTGCTGGATCCCACGGCAGGTCGTTCCGTGGTTCCGTACATCTTTTGATTTGAAGCCGGAACGCCAATGTGTTGCAGCTTGGCGGTGCTGTTTCGTCTAGATGGGGAGGTGAAGGATGGCGATGGAGCAGGGGGAAAGCAGTCAATGCCAATCGGCATTTCGCGATCAGACCCACTAAAGAAACGGTCGGAGGGGACTGGGACTCTCTTGGAACAAGAATGTACCGAAGCTCTGGAGGTTTATCAATTGATCAACCGCCTTGTTTTCGTCAGGGCGGATCCCGTAGACGATTGATCAACCGGTCCAAGCGCGATCAAGAGGCTGATGGCGACGGGTTGACGACTGCGGAAAGCGTCAGCGGAACGTATCGAGCATTCCAAACACTATTTGCGCGACTCGAGATACATCAGACCTACCGAGAGACTCCATTTTCGCCTATCAGGCGGTTTTATCTCCAGACGCTTCCAGCCAGCAACCCCTCAAATCTAGGCACAAAATCTCCTCCTTCTTTTGTTTGCCTCACACCGTGACTGTTCTACACTCGCTCCACCTAGCGTGTCAGAAGATAGTGTTCGCGAACTGGCAAAGAATGATCGTAATCCTTCGCCACGGTCGATCCGAGGAATGCACGAGCTATGTGGGTTCGATGTGAAACAAGGGCTGTATTGTGATTGGGACTACGGACGATCAGCAGTGCTCGAACTTCCACAGCTAGCTGGCATTCGGGGTACACGGAAAAGGGGCGGGGTGATGAAAAGCAGCGGGCCGGATCAGAATGGTTTGCCTAAAAGCAGGAAGAACTCTCGCGACGAGGTCATGAACCCGCGGAGCACACGCCATGTGCTCGGTAAGGGAAGGAGATATGGTTTAAAGCCTCACCCGAATCAGGAGCCCTGTTGCTCGTGGACTAAGTGATCCTTATTCCGTCAAGTTTCAGGCTCTCCTAGAATCCAGTTAAGTATGACGGCGCCAGTCCGGTGTTCCCAGTCCAGTTTTGCCTCGACACTGGACTTGACGTCGCTGAGTAGCTTCGTACTCCCGTGGAAGGTGATGAGGTCTGTATCCGGCTAAGACGGGTGACCCTTCGGGGAGTTCCAAGTGCCGAACCGGGGGGAAGAAGAGGGAGAAATGTCGGTGCGAACCGAAAAAATGTCGGTGCGAACCGAAAAAAAGTCGGTCACTGACCGCACGAGAAGGGAGCCTCCGGTGGGAAGGGTGCTAGGTTTATGAAAGGGATTGACCAAGGGGATTGACCAGGGGGTCGCGAATTGATCAGAAGGTTGAAGAAGGTAGTTGTGGGCGAATTCGAGTATCTTCGTTGGACGATCTGTGGAGAATTTGGGGGTTGGGATAGCGGGGACAGGGCAGAAAAATCAAGGGTTCTGACGGCAACTCGTTCAGGGTCGCCACGCGGTCCAAAGCGAACCTCGCGTTTGATCAGATGGCTTGATGTTGATTTTCGTCTCACTCCTCATCAAACGCCGTCATGAACCGGAAGAGAGTAGAGGAGTCGATGCAGATTATGGCGAGATAGAGATGCTGTGCAGACTTGTTGACGATTCCGGATCTGAATCCCGAGCCCGGATGCGTGTCTCGCCCTGTCGCGTCGGATGGGACGTGGAGAGATTTGTTGGAATAGTGGTAGTGTGAGTCCGGACCTGATCACGTAAGCGGCGACTTGAGGTTGGAGTGATGTCAATTCGAAGAGAGAGGTTTGGGGTCCATGAGCTTGTTGACATGTGGGCTTTGGGTCCGGACAATCCAGAGCATGAACTACGATCACCATGAGGCGACTCTTCAACAGAGACGCCGTCCGTGGCTGTAATAGCTGGTCTCGCTTCATGTCTTTGTAAAGACGCTCGAGATGCTGTTCTATGCTTGAATGACGACGCGCAGTGACCTACTGATGGACCACTGCGCTTCGTCGTCGATGCCGAAACACGAGGCACCGGATCGCCCTTAAATCCCATATGATGGAGCGAGTTCATTAAGACGAAAGGACTTACCGCGCTCGTGGGCCGATCGTCTGGGTCTTGATTGGAAGCTTCCGGCGAGGGCACCGCAAGATACAACGGGTATCGTTATAAGTAGTATAAGAAGAGGGTGGATGGCATACAACCGGGTTATCCGGAAAAAAAAGACAAAGAGAGCAAAAGAGTGTCGGAGAAGCCCAAGCACCGACCAACCGGCGATCAGCGGACACGATCTGCTCGTCAACAAGGTCCATGCTGTCCACGCCAGTCGGAAGGAGGGCATTGCGTTAGCTCGAAAGATACAAGTCCTAACAGAGGTTTCTTGAGGCAAAGGATGACACAGCGGAACGTCTTGGAAGGAAGTACGCGTTTATCCCTTTCCGTCGTCATACAAGTATCGTGGTACGCGTTGTCCTCCTTGCAAGGATGCCTTTTCACACTCGGAATGCGTTGTGTGGATACTGCCACAGACAGCTTCCCTTCGCGGGAGCAAAATACCCCAGCCAAACCTCCACACTCTGATCGCCACCCCACCTTCGCATTTCGGCCATACCCATTCCCTTTTTCCAAGTCTAAACCCGATGCCAGATGATAAGCTCCTTCCCGCTCATAATCTCGCTCACATCCTCCCTCCTTCATGGAAAGCCGATGTTCAGCGATGGTTCGCGGAAGATACACCTTCCTTCGACTGGGCCGGATTTGTTGTCGGTGAGGAGGAACAGGAAGCGATCCTTTGGGGCAAGAGCGGAGTGAGCGGTATCTACACTGAAACACGGCGCAACCTTAGCTGACGGGATAGGGTATATTAGCTGGTGTCCTATTCTTCGATGAGATATTCAACTATACTGGTTGCACGTGAGAGAATCTCAGCTTGTATAGATCCTCAGCTGATGTTGGTAGAGTCGAATGGCTTCTATCGGAGGGTTCGGTCATACCCCCCAACTCAAAGACAAAAGTCGCGATCGTCCGAGGAAAAGCTCGACACCTCCTCCTAGGCGAGAGAGTAGCTTTGAACACCTTAGCGAGATGTAGTGGGATAGCCACGGTGTTTGTGTTTCACCTGGTCCGATCAGAATTTGGAGCTTATGACGTGAGACAGGTCAAGAAGGTTTCGAGATTTAGCTCGAAAGGAGGGATGGCAAGGGACGGTTGCTGGAACGAGGAAGACGACACCTGGGTTCAGGCTTGTGGAGAAGTATGGGATGTTGGTTGGCGGTGTGGATCCGCATCGACATGATTTGTCTTCGATGGTCATGCTCAAGGACAATCATATCTGGGCTACCGGTACGTCCATGCTATCAAGCGCAAGAGGCCTTAGGATGAAACCCGCTAAGGCTCGATCACATCCGCGGTTCAAGCGGTACGTAGAGTAGCAGGCTTCTCCCTCCTCGTCAATGTGGAATGTCAGAACCTAGCAGAAGCGGACGAAGCCATCGCGGCGGGAGCGAATATCGTCATGCTAGATAACATTGTCGGAGAGGAGCTGCACAGCGCCGCGAAGGAGTTGAAGACAAAGTGGAAGAAGGAGGGACGGGAGTTTCTGATTGAGACGAGTGGAGGGATTGTTGAGGGGAGCTTGACGGAACGGATAGGACCTGGTATGTCAGCCGTTCTTTGTGATGTCAATCAGCTGATCCGGTGTAGACATCGACATCCTCTCGACTTCAGCGGTTCATCAGGTAGGTCTTCCTGAATGGCAGAAATGGACCGAAGCCTGATATGCCGCAGAGCTGTCCGCATGTCGACTTCTCACTGAAAGTCCAACCAAAGTCCGCACCACAGACCTCATAACGCACATATGTTATCGTCATGTGATGTCATTTCATCGGGATTCGCACATAATCAACATGTCTCCTCGTGTGTCGTTACTATTAATACAGGTTGCTCTAGGGAGGGTCAGTATATGTGCCGGGGGTGAGATGACGACCCACATCTCACATCTTCCCATCAAGCGGGTGACAGGTCTCACTCTTCCCGCCGGTGGGAGTGAGCGGGGGAACGGGGTCCGGGCTCGGGTAAGGTGTGTCTCCAGGATAAAGGGAGGTGGCGGCTTTGAAAGCGGAGCATCGAGTCATAGTGGCGAGTCCTGCAGGAGGGTCACTCAGCGCGCGGCTACCTCCGAGGATGTGGGGAACCACTTACTGCTGTGATGACAGTCTTGGTCCAGTGGTTTGAGCGATGTCGTCCAGCGATGTGATGAGAAGAGACAGCGAGACCAGTGATGGCTGTGTTTGCTGTTTAGAATCGAGAAGCAAAGTCCGTTCGTCATGAGTGAACAACATTGGGGAGGATCTGTGTGGATTGGGGGTTCCCGGGGGGTTAATCACAAAACGCGGGGGGGATTCTGTCATTCATTAGCGGGATGGATTGTGTTATCAACCCTGTTCCAAAAGGGACCCTATAATGGGACCCCTTGGAGCGGAATACAGCTTCAGAAACACGTTCTATGGATCTAGCTAGCCTTGAAACGAGTGCATGCCGGAAGAGACGACCCAGTTGACTGGAAGTCCCAATAGACTCGAGTGGGGATGATGATAAGCGAAGTTCATCTAATGATCCGTTTCGAGACACTTTCCTTTGTGGAAGCAGGGGAGCAGGAGAATACTGATAGGACCATGTTTCAGATGTTTGAGACCTGCTCTAATGTGGATGAGGTATATGAATCCTGTTTCGTGTCGAAGCAGTCGTTCAGCAGGACAGGAGTTGATGAGCTGATACATTGATCTAGCTTGAAGAAGCTATCGCTTCCAACCCGACAGCTCGAGCGAATCTTCGTTGTCAGGGCAGCTTCGACAATCCCTCGACCAGTCGATCAACAGCCAAGATGGATACAGCTGCGAAGCCGGTGAAGCATCGTCATCACGAGATGCAGGAGGAATCAATCGGATTTTCGAACTTTCGACCCATGTATACCGCTTTCAACCGACCGCCATCTCCACCTCAGACCTCTCCTCCATGTATCCTTCCTGACTTCTTACAACTCCATCACACAGTCTCTACCCAACATTTACCTCCACCGCCCGACCAATTCCACTGATCCCTTCTATCAATTCGAAACACAGAACCTCCTCCCAGACCCCGCAACCCCGCCTATCATCTCGGTGGCGCATAGTACTTCCCAACCTCCTCGGAATACGGGTCGTAATTCGTAAACGGTACCAATGTCCTCTCGAAACGTGTCATCCCCTGACCTGGGGATGGAGCGGGTCGAAGAGGAGGGTACGAGGAGTACGGGTAAAGGTTGGTTCCGGTGGTGTAGGCTTGAGGGGTTTGGCCGGTGTTGCGCTCGAGCGGGTAGGAGATGTTTGGGTGTCGAGGGTAGTTGTCGATGCTGGAGGGTTATTGGTTAGTGATTGATTTCTGGAGACGGCGGGGGGAGAGAAAGGGGGAGATGATTTGGGACGAACGCTTTACTGGAGAGGCAGCTGCCCATTGTGAGGCGAAGCTTAGAATGTTGCGACGTGGGACGACGTCGGGGTGAATCGGTCGAGTGGTGGGATCGAAGCCAAGCAAATCAGTGACTCGGTGAGCTGGTGACTGTTCAGGTCCGAAAGCTGCGATGTAAGTCTCAAAACGCAAATTGGCGTCAAAGTGTACGATATCTGATGCAATATGGGTGGCGATAAGGTCGTCATTTCCATGCTGGAATGAAGACGCCGGTGTAGTACGCATGGCTGCGTAAGCGGTGCGGGCAGAAGCAAACGACAGAGACGGTGAGGGATCCCCGGGACCGACGAGTTGATGGGATCAGTACGTGGCACGAGCTTGATTGAGGTACAGCATGGGGACGCGGATGATTCCTAGTCCGTGTCACCGCGTCCGCAACACACTCTTTGCATTCCTCACTGTCTGCGCAAGATTGCGTGAATCTTGCAAGTCATATGGTGCAATACTGTTGGCTGGTGATAGTTATTGCATTCACATTCGATCACATTCGAATGATTTTCCTAATAAACAAAAACGTCCACATCGCTCACTCTAACAGCTCAACCGTCGGTATCAAGCTCCTCTCCAAATCCTGTGTTTCCTCGCCGTATCCCTTCTTCTCGTCCCATCCTGGTGTCTCCGCCTCCGCAGCATCGAAATTCACCTGGTAATTTCTCTCCCTCGCGCCCGCGCGGGTTTTGGCGGCGGTACTCGAGAACCCGCAGAACGAGACCCTACCTTCCTCCCATTTGAGGTAGATGAGGGTGGTGATTATGACGAGCCAATAGAAGATGTAGGCGAGGATCGAGCCAAGGGTGGCGGTGTTATTCCATCCTTATTGGGTACACTGTCATTTCAATACCACCAGCGAAATAGACAAAAAGCTGACCAAGAATAGCGTTGAACAATTGCCAGCCTACGACGAGATCAGCTATGAAACAAATCCAATAAGCATGAAAACATACCGCCATTGGTCGTCGGTGAGCCGGTCTATCAGACATGGTGAGCTTGATTTTGTGACGCGATGAGAGAACTGACCGCAGGGTTCCCATAAGTCATATGCCAGACATTCCCCGCAACCTGAAAACTACCCGGTCCATCGCCAGTCTCCGCCACGTCCGATACGACGCCTTGGGCAAAAACGTAATACTGGAAGTACCCGATGGCTTTGCTCGCGAGACCCGCACCGATGAGGAAGAGGAAGGTGGTTGAACCGACGAGGAACCAGTGGAGAGTTGCAGTGGATCCGGTGCGATAGATTAGGTAGCCTACGGGATCTTTTAGCGAAGACTCAAGGGGTAGAGGTGGAGATGTACCGACGACACCCCCCGCGAGCAGGCCGGCGACGACTGCAGTCGGGATAGACACGGCCGGGAGATTAAGCGAGACCTACCAAGCCATCAGCAATGTCTATTAATCCCCAGCAGGAAACAGCTCGCCCCGCCAACAAAGACGACCGCCTCCAAACCCTCCCTTAGAACCGTAACGAAAGGCAACACAAATAAAGCCCACTTCCCACCACTCCCCTCCTTTTTCTCCTTCCCAGTCAAAGTCCCATCCTCAGCCCGATGATGAGCGATAGCCTTCAAATGACTCTTCTCGAAAGCCGCGGCAAGCTTGATACGCCACTTGATACGTGCTCGATCCATCTTGAGGAAGGCGATTCCCATCAGGTAGATGATTACACAGGCTACGAGGGAGAAGCAGCCTTCCCAGATCTGTTCGGTTTTGCCCCAAAGGTCGGTGAGTTTGGTGTAGAACTGACGTGAAGCCCATAAGCAATAGGATCCCCATCTGTGATAGGGAGTGAGGAAGACTTACGACGGCGATGAAAGCTGCACCTATAGCGAGAGCGATGACGAAACCGCTTATAGTCCCTGCCCAGATCTGAATCCTCATCCGCTTCAACAAGACCTTGATCCGAACCTGGTTGGCTGCATCTTTCTCCTGTGTGGTGGTACCGGTCAGACTTGGCGCGTCAACGAGCGTCGATTGGGCAGCCGTTGTGGATGGATTTGGGCCGGAGAGACGGCCGGTTGTCATGAATTGTTCGACGAAGGAGAGGAGAACGGAGACGATGATGGCTGCTTCGACGGTCTCGCCTGGGGAAGATTAGCACTGAGACGATCGATAAAGGCAGATGTCGAGGAGGCAATGGGGAAAGGAAGGTATGATGAGGAGGCAAGGAACGACTCACGGAAGACGATGAAGAAAATGGGGACACTGAAGAGGTCACGAGCCATGATGGGCAATGGACGTGCACTGCTGGGAAGAACACAAGTAACGAAAGGATCTGTCACAAGGAGCTAGAGCTGAACAAATGCGGGTCTAAAGTTCTGATCAGATAACAACGAGTGCGTTGTGCCCGTCTCGTCACCCCTTCAAACGCCAAAAAAATCCCCTGATTCGCTTATCTGATTAAAATCGGTGAATTCGCTTGTGGCACTCTCAAGGAGAGTACTCATATCTCGACTTCGGCCCGGCTTGGGAGCGCGGGACCAAACTCTCTCATAGGCCCCTCTACCAGGGACGTGGATTCATGCGATAAATTCTTTACCTTTCGCTTCGGCCGAGTCTCAAATCTCAAAGCCCAAGTCCCACCTATCCTTTTCGCGATGCAGGTCGAGGCTTGAGAATCCTTCCTTGCCGCCCGTGCAAATATCGTAACCCACGTATCGATGATTTCACTTCCATTCCCGATATGATCGCTGCACCTTCAGTACCCATCTCTACGAGCCAATCGCTTCTTCATCGGGTTCCATCCCGGCGATCTAGATCGTCCAGACCAGCGGGGACATCTGCTCCTTCCTCGTCAGTCACCGTTCCGTTACGTGACCCCTCGACTCGCTCGACTCCCCAGCAATCAACACCTTCGATCATCATACAGAATAAGGACACCTCCTCTTCGTCAGGCAAAGTCTTCGCCAAGCCAAGCCAAGAATGGGTTCTACCCGAAAGAGCAAAGCCAGGCCGGAAAGTTAGCGAGGAGGAACCGGATAACGTGCGTGTTGGCAATCTTCTTCCCCAATTCCCTCCTCACTTTTCCCTGCTCTACCCTTGCTATCGCCCAAGCTATGGAAGGAGGTGGCACCGTTGTTCCTGACGAACCAGGACCTCCACCAAATGTTGAGATCGTTGAGAATGAAGCCGGAGCCTTACCAGATGACCTCGATCCAGAGATGATGGCGGCGGAGCAAGCAAGATTAGACACGGAGGCTGGAGCACCGCCATGACAACCTGGAGCAGTCCAGAATCTGACCCATGCCCCCATTCCAACCTCTCTTCCTCCCCTTCGCTCGAGTAGTCAATCTCCCACGTTTCATCTTTTAAACCTTTTCTGTCCGGATCCAGCTCATTCTCGTCGCAGAAACGACAATCACAAAACCGTCAATCCCAACGTGCTCACCGAGCTCGAAAGACCGATTACATCACCACACTCGAAGAAAGGCTGAGAAAGTACGAGGCGGACGAGATTCACTCCAACGTCCGATTGCAGGAGGTAGCGAGGGCATTGAAGGCGGATAGTGTGAGGTTGAAAAAGGAGATGACCGCGATGAGAGGGTTGGAGCAGGACCGAGGCAAGTGGGATGGTGAGAGAGGAATGTTGAAAGAGGAAGTGAGGCGCTTGAGGGTGGAGGTAAATGCGCTTCGGGCGGAGAAAGGTATCCCCGGAGTTGAGTTAAGGCGACAGAGTATCGCGCAACAGACACCCGACCTTGCTCGAATTGCTCAAGCATCTGTTCAACTCAGACCACCGAAGGACTGCCCGATATGCCCCGATCCCGACCCAGACTGCCCTTGCCAGCAACCTCAGAGCCGCAAGTCTCCACTCCAGACCCTTACCTCGGCGGCGCAAACCGTCGAGGAGCATAACGAATCGTGTGGTCTTTGCCGATCCAGCGAGGAGTGCCTCTGCCGCATCGTCGAAGCGAACCAGCAGGAAAGTCCACAAGCTGGGTGTGGGCTGTGCAATACCGCAAACTTTTGCGCTTGCAGCGTGACTTCGGTCTCAACTTCAGCTCCCGCTGCGGCGCTACCCCTTCGACCCCGATTACTTTCGAGTACAGTCCCTCGGTCAATCTGGACTATCGATACTCCTGCCATTGCAAGGCCTCCGATTGAGGCAGTATGCAGCGGTGATCCCAATAATTGCGATGCTTGTCGCGATGACGATTTCGGTATGTCCCCTTCTTACCTCATGTAGGGGTACTAAAATACTGACGTAACCCCATCCAGGTCGGGAGTTCTGCGCCAATCTATTCGATCGTCCCACTACACCATGCGGTAGCTGTACCGACAACAGCATGTCCATAGCCTCTCTTCTTTGTGCACCAGTCTCTACAAATCATCATCAGTTTAACCAAGAGCCACACGAGCAAGTGCACGTTCCGGTCAATGAGACAGGGGCAATGCGGCCGGATCAAGCCTGGAAGTCGTTGAAGGTAAGCCACTCCGTTACTGTTGGCAACAAAGGCAATGAAACTGACCTTGCCGCTGGCTCACCCAAACGTTGGGTCCGCGTCGCTTGCCCTTCTCGCGGACGTTGTGGCAAGACGAGCCAGATGCATCGGACCTCGGGTCGAGCTTAGTCCATATCCTCCGTCTTTTGGCGGAGACGAGAAGAGAAGGCTGGCCGTGGAGACGAGCGGAGTGCGGGATGCGCTGCGGCTACTGGATCAGACGAGTGGGGGAGTGGCGGATATGGAGAAGACGGAGGTGAAGAGGCGGAAGCTGAGTGATTGAGCCCTTGGTTAATTTGCATACCATAATACGTCATGCATTACTCTTCGATGTGTCGCCTTTCAGACCTTTCGAAAGAAAAAAAACGATGTCTCTAGGTGCTCTGAAAAGAGCATGTGAAGCCGTATACAATGCCTTCAGAGCATAAAAGCTTGGCGTTTCCTAGCGATTATAACGCACGTTTGGAAAACCCGGGATACGTTCCCAAAGCTTTCGGTTCTCCCTTGTTAAACCTATCTATTGAGGTCATCCCGATGTCCCCGGTGGTCCTGACGAAATGTCGAACTGTCATCATGGGTACTATTCAGTAATACCTTTGGATTGGGCCTGAGAGAGAACGGTTTCATCAATCCTCGATTTGGGTTAATTGCTCGTATCTTTTTATCAGGTTTTGTGACTTCTTCAGCCACCTTTACCCCAACTTCTCCTCAAGACTTCGGTCTGTTTTCAGGGAGTTCAGAGCTCAAGATTTCCCTCTCAAACCTCTCCGGATCAATATCCTCCTTCTTTCTTCCCATTCGAACCCTTCACTACTAGTCCATCACCATGAAATTCGGTCGAAGAATCAAGGTGAGGTGTCAAGCGACTCCTTTACCGAGTTTTTCGATTGGCTGATTTACATGATCCTCCTCAGGATTCACGATACGCCGAATGGGCGGATCAATATATCGCCTACGGTCAGCTCAAGAAAGAGATAAAAGCTCACCTCCCTTGGACCGTTGCGGCCGAAGCGGATTTCATCCAATCGCTCAAGAATGAGTTGGAGAAATGCGAGCGGTTTCAGAGGGAAAAAGCGGATGAGTTGATGGATCGGATCTCTGCTTTGGAGAAGGAAGTGCTAGGGCTTGTTCACAAAGCCGGTATGGAGGAGGAAGAGAATGAGGAGGAAGGAGAGGGAGGGACGGATCGGGTTAGTGGAGATGTTGAGAGACAGGTGGAACATCGACGTGATGACGATGGAGGGAGTGACGATGATGATGAGGAGAGTGCGATGAGTGTGGATGATGTCGAGGAGAGATTTAGGGAGTTGGAAGAGGAGGTGGCGACCCTCGTCGCGGACGTCCATGACTTGGCACTGTTTACGAAACTCAACTTTACCGGTTTCGTCAAGATCGTCAAGAAGCATGACGTGGGTCTACCTTCAACGAGTTGATTCGATCAAAAGCTGATGGAGGGAGTAGAAATTTACTGGATTCTCGCTTAAACCCACTTTCAATAAGGAATTCCTCGAGACACACCCTTTCTATCGGATGAATTACGATCACCTGATCGTGAAGCTTTCGAAGCTGTTTGATCTGGTTCGGACGAGGGGACATCCGATCGAAGGGGATTCTTCGGCTGGTGGGAGTCAAAATGCTTTTGTGCGGAGCACGACGAAGTACTGGGTATGTCTTCTCAGGTCTAAGCGTCTTGAACGTTGACCCAGACCAGGTGCACGACGAGAATATCGTTCCGCTGAAATTGGCTATCATGAAGCATCTCCCGGTGCTAGGTGAGTGACGGCTCTCGACTCGACGGGAAGTGATTCGCTGAACGGATTGGTGCAGTCTTCGATCCGAACAAAGAGTTTACAATCCAGGATTCCGCCATTACGTCCATTTACTTCGACAACCAGGACCTCGAGCTCTACCTGGGACGATTAGAGAAGACTGAGGGAGCTGAGGCGATTCGGTTGCGGTGGTATGGTGGAGTCGAGGGGAAGACGGTACGTCCTACTCATCTACGGACCTGTCTCCTCTGATGTGGAAGCGCAGATCTTCGTCGAGCGAAAAACCCATCGCGAAGACTGGACTGGTGAAAAATCGGTCAAGGAGCGATTCGTGTGCAAGGAGGATAAGATGAACGACTATCTTGCTGGACGGTATACTGTGGACGATGAGTTTGACGCGCTCGTGAAGAAGGGGAAGAAGTCGGAGAAGGAGGTTGGGGGGATGAAGCAGTTGGCAGCGGAGATTCAATACGCCGTAGTAACGAGGAGGCTCAGGCCTGGTAAGCCATGTCTGGTCTCAAGGTGATTTAAGCTGAGCACGGCAGTCATGAGGACATTCTACAACCGTACCGCCTTCCAGCTACCAGGCAATGCCACCGTCCGGATATCTCTCGATACCGAGCTCGATATGGTTCGTGAGGACAACTTCGATGGCGTCGACCGGACTAACGGAAATTGGCGACGGACGGACTTTGGTATCGATCATCCTTTCCCCAATGTTCCAGCTTCCGAGAAGGAGCTGTTCCCATACGGTGTACTGGAGGTCAAACTCGCAACAAAAGTTGGCGAGGAACCGCCTGAATGGATTCGAGATCTCATCAACAGTCATCTGGTCGAAGCGGTTCCTAAATTTTCGAAATTTATCCATGGTTGTGCTAGTCTCCTACCCGAACGAGTCGACCTTGTCCCATTTTGGCTTCCTCAGATGGATCAGGATATCCGTAAACCCGTCTCAGCGCGTTCACGAGTCCTCATCGAACGACCTCACTCTACCACCCATTCCTCCGCTTCAGCCGGGACTTCTGCGATACATTCCCCCACACGATCACAGCCATCTTATCATGAACCAGTATCTGAAGGGGAGGATGAGGAGGAGTATCTGGTCCAAGCCGCCAGGAATGAGGAACAGCATCTTCGATTACCGCCGGGTGCAGCTGCGCAAGCTAGAGCAGCTCGTGACTTCCGAGAGCAGAAGCTGCGAGACGAAGCTGCTGCGCAAGCCGGAGCGAGCAGGTTGACCAAAGTCGAGAGCGAAGGATCTGTCACTCGACGTGCCAGTAAAGGCACATACGATCCGTCAATACGGATCGATCCACTTGCATCGAGTGACCGAGTCGATAAGCAGATGTCGCTTCTTGACGATAAGAGCTTGAAGAAGCTGAACGAGGAAGCGAAGAGGCGGGACTCAGATGAGGAGGAGGAGGAGGAGGAGGAGGAGGAGGAGGAGGAGGAACATGAGGAAGAGGATGGGGATCGGGTAGTGTATGTCGATCACTTCCGCGCGCCTGCTGGGAAGCGGATCGCTGTGCCAGTGCGGGTCGAGCCGAAAGTCGTTTTCGCGGCGGAACGGACTTTCCTCAAGGTGTGTAGGGTTCTCCGCTTGTTGGACGTTCCGCTAATCCGTTGTGCAGTGGTCTCACTTCGCAGTACTGCTCGGTGCTGTATCGATAGGACTGCTTAACTTCATTCAACCCGACGACGCGATCGGAATGATCTCAGCTGGATGCTTCACCATCACCGCGCTTTTTGCCATCGTCTACTCTGGTGGGATGTATGTCTACCGTATACGGAAGTTGCGGAAACGACGAGCGATAGATTATCATGATAGATGGGGACCCAGTCTGCTCTGCGCTGCATTGGTTGCTAGCGTGATGATCAACCTAGTTCTGCGATTGCGGGAGCTTTAGCGCGAAACCGCATGGATCAAGGAGGAATATCTCGACGAATAGAAGGGGGTCTGTCTTGCATAAGGAGGATTTGTTACATCGAGGATCATTCAAACATCATAGCATTTGAGCATCTGAGCATTGGCACAGCATGCATGATCTACAGTCGTCTCAGGATGGCCTCGGTCACGTCGTTTGTACTTGACTTTCCACCGAGATCTGGTGTTAGATATCGGCCTTCTAGTAGGACGGCATCCACAGCGGCATTTATCCGTGCTGCGGGTTCGATGTAGTCGAGCGAGGAGAGGAGGAGAGCTGCGGAGCTAAGTGTATATCAATTGGAAGAATCCAGTCGGGAAGACAGGGATGTACCGGATAGAGGCTATGGGATTGGCGATGTTCTTTCCCTCGATATCGGGTGCTGAGCCATGTACACTGGCCCCGTCAGCTGTGATGGAGCTGAGAGGACGAGCTCACGGCTCGCCCATGACAAAGTCGTCACCTGCGTTGATGGACGGTACTAATCCAAGCGAGCCGACCAATGCTGCTGCGCCATCCCTACGTCCGATCAGCATGAGTTCTCCGTCCAAGGCTCCTGAGACTCACGATATGATATCCCCATACAGATTCGGCGCAACAGCCACATCAAAGATCCTTCCTTCATCAGCCTCCCTCTCGATAAGTCAAAGGAACGCCTCACTCCGGCTCCCTAAACATCCGATAAACCATCGAATCCACCAACTGTTCCTCCAAATCCACCCCATCATACCTCCCTCCACTCCGCTCATCCTCCTTAACAGCCCTCACACATTCCCTAAACAACCCATCGGTCACGCTCAACACGTTCGATTTATGTACGATGGTCACTTTCGGTGGACCTGTCCAAACCCCCGGTATGGCGTTTGAGGAGGATCGTTCAGCTCCTCGTCGAAGGGCTAGTTCGAATGCCATACGACCTATCCTGGTTGAGGCTCGGGATGTGATTTGTCGGGTTGCGTAGGATGTTCGAGAATCATCTGAGTTGGTGTGGATCTCTTCTTTCTTGATGTACTAGAGTTCCAGATCCATGCACAACATCAATTACTTCTCTTCCAAAAAAGGGGTAGCAAAGAAGTCGAGAAGGGAGTACGAGAGATGAGATGGAGAAGGGTGAGGGATGGCAGACTGACCAGACATTCCGTATTCTCTCTCACAATGACCATATTGACCTTCTTCCCCTCCATCCCAGGAACACTAGCCACCGGTCGAATGTTCGCGTAAAGATCCAATTGTTTTCGAAGCGCGACGATGGGTGAAGAATATCCTGGGACTTTGTGTGAAGGGGAAGAGACGGAACCGAACATCGCTCCGTCGCATTCTTCTTTCAATGCGCTAAATTCAAGCTATCAGCAAGCTATCAGCTCGAGCTTGGGGAAGAGTGGGGGGTCGGAGGGGCGAGGGGGAAGGGGAAGGGGGGAGAGGGGGCGACCGGGCGAAGTAGGAGGAGCGCGAGAGAACACGAGAATCTGACGACGTCTTTGCAGTCGATGGAGTCGCTGTGGTAGACGTAGGTCGGAGAGGACTTACCGGATCGTCTCGTCAGGAAGAGCTTTGCCATTCTTATTGAACTCCTCCCATCCAGCTAGGAGGGGGATGAATTGCGGTTTCGGGATTGACGAGCCGATAGCTTCGAGCACACGTTGAGCGGCCTAAAGCCTCGTTCAGTCAGTACTTGCGGAGATCGCCTTTCATGCTCAGAGATACCAGTCTCGCGGAAGCGTCAAAGGCTCAGACGGGAGAAGTAGGAGTTATGCTCACAGGAAGGACCTCCTTCCCGATACCATCGGCCGGGATCATCCCCAATTTCAAGGTACTCCTCTTGAGTACTGACGCCATGTTGCTCTCCTGTCTGTCGCTCTACCTTGCTCAACGGACGGAGACTAAACAGGAATCGATACTTGACCATCTCCAAAATCAGTCACACTTCGACCGAAATTTCCCGTGCCTCGTACTTTCGGCCGGGCCCGAAAACACCATACCAATTCCTCATGTCACAACAGATCCCATGGCGAAAACAATACAATACTCTTGCTAGATGTATACTCCTCTTGAACCATACACCAGATCGCCCCTCACGTCCTCATGCCATCACTGGTTCCGCTATGGCTTCTACTTAGATCCGCCGCCTGCTGCTCAATCTCCTCAGTGATGACAGGATCCGCTTTTCCTTCCCTATACACATCGATGGATTCGCAATGCCCAGTTTGTTCCACGGCGTCCTCCCCTCGTCCTACCTCATCCACGGCTGACAATCTCGATTCCCCTTGGCTCATCGTGAAACCAGACGGAAATGTCGGCGTGACTGGTGTCAGATTCGGGAATGTCGGGATAGGCGGTGGGAAGGGCGAGGCGAAACCACCTTGAGCGAGATTGAACTGGAAATCGATCAAATCGCGTGTCAGATCGCTCAAGATTTGGGTCGAGTTAGGCGGATCAGGTTTCGGCGGTTTCGCTTCAATTTCTTGTGTTGGCTCATCCGCTATTGCCTCCTCCATGTTGACATCGCCTTGTTCGTCGATCTTTGCACGAGTCGGTAACGATTCGACTTTGATGCCTAGAAGCTTCGCCCGCTCTTTCCGCTTCCTTTCTTCAACATGTACCCGCGTCATATAATCAAGCACATTTCGCAACCGCTTTCTTATCTCGGCTCTCGTGATCCGCTTAGCCGGATATCGAATCCGTGCAGGCGGTTCGAGATGGGTCGTCGAGCTCCCAATGGCTTCTCGTGTTGGCTGATCACCAGGAAGTACCAGGTTCCCTTGCTCATCCCGGTCTTCCAAGAACGGCCCATACGTCTGATTATGGAAATGATTCTTTGGCAGAAATGACAAGACGCGAGGCGATCGAACCTCAACAGCGATCGGTGTTGGAGTTGGAAGGAGATCAGAGAAAGATAATAGGTGATCAGGAAGGTGCCAGTGGAGGTTGTGAACGGAGTACGTTGTGGGTGGAGGAGGTATAGTGCCGTTTGCTATAGCGCCCGCACGACGGGTCCCATGTTCGTGCTGAGCTGGAGGTGGTGGAGGAGGAGGAGGAGGAGGAGGGAGGACAGGGACTGGAGTTCCTCCCTGTATCCCTTTTCTCGCTGGAGACGGGATAGCGGGAGGAGCTTGATTAGTGCTAGAAGGGGGTCTGGGACGGTAGGTGTACTGATTTGGATGTTTGGATTTGTTCCGACTCGGTCCAGGTGTCATTGACGCCTCAACCGATCCTACATCACTCAGCAATCGCCAAACCCAAACACAAAGGAGCACTCACCGGATTCATCATTCTCTCTTTTCCGCTTGCCTCTTCTTCCTTGTGCCGCCTCCAGCTCCGCCTCCTCCTCTTCATCGACCACTTCCCGCTCTCCCTCTCCTCCTACTTCCGACTCCTCCTGACCAGTGGGTATCATCGCCTCCCGCTTACTCGCCTCCATCGCCGCCTTCACCTGCTCCTCATAAGCCGCATCTCGTGAGTTCATCGTACTTCTCCTCTTAGGAGGCGGAGCAGGAGCGGACGGAGACTGCGAGGTCTTTGCAGGGGAGACAGAGGCGATATCACTAATCGAGACCTTTCTTCGATGATCTGACGGCATTCGCTTGGCAGATTCCCGCACCCCGACCTCTAGCTTCCCTATTGAAGCTAACTTCTCCCGTACAGGCGGGGCGGGAGGTAATCGAGCACGCGTGCTTCTCCGGCCGTCATTCAAAGAATCGACCGGACTGATAGGATCTTTTCGATGATGTGACCGGGAAGAAGGCTTCTGTGGGTTTGGGTCTATGAGAGCGGGATCCATCCATCGCTTAGACTGGGAAGGTGGGTTGGGATCGTCGGATTGCTGTAAACGTAGCAGATCATTAGGAGTAGGGGTTACGAATGTTGTACTGAGTCTGGTAAGTATCGCTCAGGTGAAAACACCTTCTACTCACATTTTACTTGCTCGACTCTTCATCCATCTCCTCCACAGCCTCAATGGGTCATGGAGATCCGGTCTGCATTCTTCACAGAAGTACTCTAGACTTCAATCAGCATGTCCACATTGCTCCTGCGGAGCGCTTACCGTCAGGCGCCTCTTCATCCGCCCAGATACCGACACAAGGTCCATGCTGCCAAACATTGCACTTGTCACACTGGATCATCATGACATCGGTATCTACGCCATGTCAGCCGGGTCCTCGTTCGGAGAACAACCCACCATCTCGCTGACACACGCAGCGCGTCACATCCTGGCCTTCCTCCTCATCCTCCTCCACAGCCTCATCCACCCCATCTACAGCTAAAGCTTCCTCTGTTACGGTATCCGTCTGGCCGTCCATCTCAATGTCATCTCCCTCGTCGTCATCTCTCGCTGGTCCACCTTTCCGCTTCCCGGATAAAGACCCAGTCTTTTGCATCTCCTTCGGTAGCAGGTGGTCGTCCAATAACAGCTGATCCTCTCCTCTCCGCTTCCTATGCCAACTGCTTGATCCAACCGAAGCGGGCGTGAGTCGAGATGGGGTGTTTGCTTCCGATGTCATAGGAAAGGACAGAGCTCTGTTATGTGAAGTGCCATTCCGGACCGGCATGAGTATCGCATCTTCCTCCTCCTCCTCGCCAGGCTCGAGCTTCACATCTGCTTGTGCCGCGCTGAACCCTCGGACGCCCCTCTGCCGTCGATACCTGCTCCAGTCATCCGAGCCCTGATGACTAATTCCATTGGTGATGGGTAGCCGGTCATCCTGATCGTCTGCAGGCTGGTCGACGTCCATCTCCACTGGCACTTCGTCGCTGGTCGCAGGCGGCGGAGTCAGACTGGTATTGGAAGTGCTGGGTAGCTCAGGCTTCTCGACGGAGGGTGTCGATCCTCTTGATATCCAATCAGGGGCGATTGGCGGATCGCTTATGGGTTCGGGATCGGATAGAGGAGGGACAGTTGTAAGGAGGGGAAACACAGCTGACATGGCGATTGGAGGTGTTTGGGGAATTTTGGATAGATGTTTGGGCGATTCTTTTGGTTGTTTGGGGGACAAAGGAGGGAAGAGAGGTCCGATGGAACGAGGGAGAGGGTTTCGGCCACGAGTAGATCGTCGAGGTGTTTCTGCAAGGGAACGAAGAAGTTAACTATACTCCGTCTCGTCTCTAGTCGCTTATGTTGCTCTCCTTTCCGGAGCTTGGGACTCAGCAAAAACTCTCCGAGCATTCCGATGCCCTTCTCCTCTTTTGCGCAGAGGGATTCGAAGAGATTTGGCCACGAGCCGGGACGCTCTGTCCAGACTCTTCCTGCCGGCCGCCCCACGGATATCTCCCAAGCTTCGGCGGGAAGACGGGGGACTCACCATCATCGTCCTCCATCGGAGTGACACTTCCCGAGCTCAAGCTCCTCAGACTAGCTCCATGATGTCTCTGTAGCTCTTCGTGGGAGTGGGATGTGGAAGTTGACGCCGAAGCTGGCCGACGCCGAGCTTCAATCATGACCGGCGGAGCGGGGTGGAAAGGGGCAGTTGGGTAGAGTAGCTTTCACCAAGGTCGTCAAGCTCGAGGGACAGTACCAGATGGATGCTGACGGCTTCGAGAGGTCAAGGGAAGGCTGCCCAACTCGGAAGGGGAGGGAAATTTGGGTACAACCGTTGGCGTCATGTCAAAGTGACGTCCAAACCGGCTTTCGGCGCGTTTCTCACCTCGTTTGCGCCGTTCATGATGCGGGTACACCGTGGAAAAGTTAGAGCCAAATAAGGCGGAATCTTTAAAGCGTTGAAATTGATTCCCTCATTCTCGTCACTCCTTTTCGTCAGCTGCATAAGACGGACGAATTCTTCCCCACTGCATGATCATAACGCTCTTTCGCCAATCCACCTCTTTCGCGACTTCGAGAAATCTATCTGCTTTTTCACCAATCAAGGCGTACTACTCTCACATGTCCAGAAGTCCCGTTGCGAGAAGGATGAAATCAATGAAAGTGAGCTGCTGACCGTTGCGATTTCTCGGATCCGTTAATCTTCATGCCGGCAGGTAGCAGCTGATCTCATCAGGTCATCGGGACTCATTCGGGAACTTTTCACTGCGACGGTACGTCTTCTGCTCATTCTCCTCGAAGGCAGTAACTCGGCTTGTTCCGTGTTTATCCTTGACAGCGATGATTGATCGCCTACCGAATAGAAGCGCTTGCTGTCTTCATGCTCAGGTTGACAGAAGAGTTTCAAGATGCCGGTCAGTGAGATCGCTCTGACAATCAGATCCGCCATGCTGTATCTTTGAGTTAGGCCATCCCTGACAATCTTAGTAGATCTCGTCCGAACTCGTGATCCCGCTAAACGTTCGTCCTGGTTACAAGGGGTCTACAGAAGGCTAAGCGTCCCAGTGGTACCCCTTGATATCGTTGTCGATGTTGGCGGTGTATACTCGCCTGAAAATCACCGATACGATCATCATCAACGCGGTTTCACCGAGGTCTTTGGGTGCGGAGGTTTCGACAAGATCAAGTTGAGTTCAGCGGGACTGGTATACAGGTGAGTCTCGAACTTTGCTACCCTCTTGGCTGGACTCTCCTTCGCAGTAAGAACCAAGCAAAAGGAAGATGTTCTACGGAGTGAGCTGATCTTAGAACTGTGAAGACACTTCGGAAAGCATATCATCGCACGGAAGCTGGGACTGAGCGAAGAACATCCGGATGTGGAGATTATCTGGCTGAAGATTTACTCGGTGTGCTTGCTTTTGGATCCGAACATGGATGAAGCTGATCTGCTTTCAGGAGCTCATCGAATCGGTTGATGGGTAAGTCATTTGCCTTCTGCATCCTTACATTCCCTGCTTCTGCTGAGACGGAGAGTAGTATCGACAATGGCGTCAACATCTCCTCTGATCCACCTGCTTATACAGTCCACACCGATCTCAGCTCTCGGATACGGAGGGTCAATCCAAACTGGAACGAGGCGACCTCGGATACGGTGTACGATGTGAGTTACTCCTGAGACATGGACTCAGCAATCTCGCAGCATGACTGCTGCTTGAGGATCTGATGAGTCGTATCTGAAAATTCATCGCTTAGGAAAAGTTCCAAATAGCCTCGCAAATCACCGGCGAGGAGTTTCTCTCCCAGCTCGATTATCTCTCGAAAGCATGGCTGCCAGCAAGGGAGATCGTAAAGGAGGCTTTGAATAAGCGGTTAGAGGTGGATTCGAGCGGGGCGGTCTTCGTGCTGCAGCAGGTGAGACCGATACATCCTTTCTAGCTGATTCATCTAGTCTGCGCCTTGGAAGGATCATCTCTTTGACCTCGAGCCCCATCTTCCCGCAGCCCCATCGAAAGTCTTCTACGTTCTCTACCCTGAAGGTGACGAGCCCGAAAGTCGATGGCGGATCCAATGCGTACCAGAAACTCCGGATTCATTCGTGAACCGGAGGTCCATGCCTGAGCACTGGCGAGGCGTACGAGATGCGGACCTGAGTAAAGTCTCTGGGATAGATGGGTGCCTCTTTTGTCATGCTTCGGGATTCATCGGGGGGAACGAGACGTATGAGGGGGCCTTAGCAATGGCGAGAGCTTCGATGAAGGCTTGATATAACGACTATGCATGTGTTTCAATCCATGATGCGATTTACAAGACGTTTCGTCCGACGGTACGATGCACGAGAGAAAAGTCTTAGCGAGATGTTTATTAACGCCGACCCCGCACGACAAGATATCCTCGTCCGCCATCTCCCCTTTCCACCCTCCACCCATCCGCTTCGAGCACATTCGCAACAGCCGGTCCAAGCACACCCCTCTTCCCGGCTGAATGTCTCCCCACCCCAGTGACGATCGTCAAACTCTGTCCCGGTACAAAACTGACCGGTCTCTGACTAGCCGTGACGGGGTTACCATGATGTTGCAAAACCTTCTGCCTATCGTACCACCGAGTAGTAGCTTCGATGGCGAGAGTATTCGCCTCCTGGATGGTGAGATGATGTAGATCAATCGTATGTCCCGTCCGTTCCAATTGAGATTGCACGACCAGACGAGCGGCTTTCATTTCCCATTGTTTCGCGTTGTCGGCTGCTTCTCTCGCTTGGAGAGCGTAATGTCCTGCTATAGACCCGTTCGCTGTTTTACCGCCTGCTATGGTACCTTTGAAAGAGCGACCTGCAGCTCGGATGGCATCTCCTCGCCTTTCACGTGCTGCTGCGGCTCGACGAAGACATTCCTCGATGTTCAGCTCGTTGGAAGGGTGAGCAGCGAACAGGGAGCCGGGTGTCGGATCGTGTGGAGTGGCCCCCAGAGCGTAGGAAGGAATATTCGCGGCATGTGGTGGTAGTGAGCGGGAACGCCGAATACGTTCATGATTGACAGCATGCCAATTGAGCGGATGCACTTGCCGGTCTTGCCGGTTGCGCTTGGATGGAGCAGGGGAACGGGAAGGTTGACCGAAGTCATCGTAGGCTGTAGGGTGACCGATGGAAGATAGTGCCGGCTGGGCACCGGGAATAACCTTTTCGAGTATTTCGGGTTGTGGAGGTTTCGGCTTCGAGAGAAGGCGGCTAGGATTGGCAATTGGAGTAGGATGATGCATCGGAAGAGGCGATGAAGCTAGTACAGGCGAACCTGCTGGTGTGCTTCTTGGAGTACTCCTTGCACTTCTCGAATTCTGTTGATCGTAGTGATCCAGCTCGTCATCGTCACTTGGCCATAGGCTGATATCGGCAAGCAGATCCATGAGGTCCATGACACTCGCCACGTCCGCTCCGGTAGCTTTGACGCAGATCTCTAGGTCGGCTCTGGTCCGATCTAGTTCCCGTCTTGATCTGGAGGAGTCGTCGAGCAAAGTGATGCCGTACACTTCCTGCAGGATCGCTTCTGCCTGCTCATCGTCCTCTGACACCTTCGTTGGCAGTGCAGTCAAGCTCGTGCGCACAGCAGTATAGGCTGAGCGGTGGTCGGGAGTATGGAGGTATTTCAAGAAGTAGCTGCTTGGGTGAGGTGGGACGATCTCGGATAGGTACGCTGCTAAAGAGGCCAGAGTGTGCCAAGCATTTGGCGATGGAGCCGAGCTGAGACCATCTCTCAGCGGCCGGCGAGATGGAGAAGCCTCGCGTGAGCCAGGCCGAAAAGTCGATGCCTTCCGCTGCAGCGTATCAACAAATGGAATGACCCTTTGCTCCTTTTGCCTCGATTTCCGTGAAACCGAGTTTGAGCGGGATGGGACTACCTCCGATGCTGGATTCAGAGGATGATGAGTTGGAGCCAGTACGGGCGCGATCTTATTCGGCCCGGCTAGGTGCGCGACCACGTTGTCTGATATGTCTTCCTCTTCGCCTGGCCAGAAGCCTCGCCTTTCCACGTCCCGGAGGAGCTCGATTGATAGGAGATGGTCGATAGCAGCGGGAAGGCTAGGTTCAGTGCTCAGTGCTTCTCGTACTGTCTTCTCCGGCCTGTCATACCGTCAGCCAAGCTTGGGTAGCACGTATATGGTGAACTCACAAAGCAGGGAACAAGCTCTTCAGCAAATCCAGCTCTCCCGCATACCCTTCCTCGTCATCAACAGCACTGGTCGGACTGGTGCTCTTCCCACTGCTCCGGTTGCCCGAAGCACTAGTCGATCGGCTCATCTGGGTCACCTTTCCCGAAGCAAAGTTTATCTTCGAGGGGTTACCATCGGCACTCGTACTCCTTCCAGCTGAGCTCATGCTGAGCGCTTCGAGGGGCTTTGTATCAACCTCTCCATCGATCGTACTGAGCTTTTCCGAAGCTGATTCTGCTGCAGCGACGGAGGAAGTATCGACATCCGAGTCGGGCACAAGGGTAGCTTCGAGGATCCCAATAATCTCCTCAAGGTGTGACTGAACATGTGCTGGATGATAGTCAGACAAGAGAGCGATGATTAGCGGTTGGTCGATCAGGGGGAACTGTGACTGTTGCTATGTCAGCCTGATAGGTCGCTGTTGGCCAAATCAGGGACGTACGGAGAGGACTGATGCGACGGAGAGCGGACTCAAGGTATCTGGCGCCTTGTCCGATGTCTTCAACAGCTCCAGACCGCCAGTCGTTCCGGCCAAACGCTTTTTCTTGACCATACTATTGTCGATTGCGGAGTTGGATCGATGTAGTCCACCAAGTGGTTGTAGATCACCGGCTAGATCGACTCATGCTGAGCGGGCTATGACGGGAACTGGTTACTGTAAGCGGTATCTCAGAAGCTGCAGGTACTGTATGTATCAACATATCAAACTACGAAATGTTGCTCGATGCAATTTATTCTGTGACGTAAACATGCATCTCAGGAGCGATGAAACATAGCCACGTGGAGTTGCATTCCATGTTCTCGAAGTTCTTCCGTCTAAATATTATGAGTATTCCGATCTCTCACCGATAGACAATTAGATTTAGAACCATCAAGTCTTCGAGACAACCCATTTGGCCATGCCCCGTGTAGCGAAATTGTTGAAGACTCGGCATGATCCCCTACATGTGGAGCTCGAGCAGGACGAATCACTCCGCCGCTTTGGGAGGGTGAGCCATCCTGGCCGACGGAAACGAACAAGCTCCAACGGGGTAGATGAGGAAGAGGTGAAATACAACAGTTCTGTAAGGTCGCTGGCTGATGGAGTCTTAGGGAGGAGAAAATGCCCGTATGTCTCAGAAGATCCTAGATTTGGCGAGGGATCAGCAGGATGAGGTAGCTAGAGAGACGGGAGTTAAGGAAGATCAGTCTGATGACGAAGATGAAGGCGAGCCGTGAAGTATTTTACTCCCGAGTAGAGTCAAACTTGACTCTCTTGTGCGCAGATCCCGCCGGCCTCGAGAAGCGAAACAGATATCCTCGGATGATGACGAGGAAATACAAGACGAAGGAGTGGCAGACGGTGAAGACTATGCTCAGCTTGTAGGTGCAACGTTCCGCCTGCTGCATAATTGCTGACCAGAGATTTGCTCCGTAGGATATTGACCCAAAAGATCATGCCACCCTCGACGCCCTTGCACCTTTACCTCCTGGAGAAGCAGGCGCAGGACGGACGCTTGCTGACATCATATTCGATAAGATGGAGGGTGGAGCTGTCACTCAGGGTATCGAAGACGAAGGTGTGCAGATACCAAATTCTTGAACATTCTTGAGTTAATGAAGCAGACGAAGGACCGCCAGATCCCCGAAGAGGTCTCAACCCGAAGGTCATCGAGGTCTACACCAAGTAAGCTCTCTCTATCGTTCGGCTCTGGTCCAGAGAATCTGACTGTTCTCAGAGTTGGCTTCCTCCTTTCCCGCTACAAATCCGGCCCCTTACCGAAGGCGCTCAAAATCCTCCCTTCTCTCCCGCATTGGGCTCAGCTGCTCGCCCTGACCGAACCGACAAAATGGACACCTCACGCTACATACGCCTGCACCAAGATCTTTGTGTCCAATCTGAAACCAACCGAAGTTCGAGTTTACCTCGAAGGCGTACTCCTGGACAAGTGTCGAGAAGATATGCGAGCGAATGCTGGGAAGCTGAATGTGCATCTGTATGAGGCGTTGAAGAAGAGCTTGTACAAGCCCGCAGCATTCTTCAAGGGGATCCTGTTTCCCCTGTGCGAGGTTGGTATATTGATACTGGTGGAGCTGGAGCTGATCCAGACAGACTTCATGCTCATTGAAGGAAGCAGCGATAGTCGCATCGGTCCTTTCGAAGGTATCTGTTCCGGTTCTACATTCAGCTGCAACGCTTTTGCGCCTGGCATCTATGGATTATTCCGGTGGGTCGCTTCGAATACAGCCCATTCTATGACCCAGCCGTCTCCCCATCCCCTTACCATTTCTCCTCCCTTCTCTCCTCCTCGTCTCCCTCTTCGTCCAACTTTCTCCCCACTTACTTCACTTTCTCCACCGTCCCCCTTCTTCCCTTGCACTTCCCCCTCCGTCTCCCTTGCTCCTCTCTTCCGCGTCCCTTCGCCCGGGAGATCGGCTTCCACACCTTCTTTTATGATAATGTCGCTAAACATATCAGGCCCAAACTCCCTCTTCATCCGCATACTGCTCGACAAGAAGTACGCACTGCCGTACAAAGTCGTCGATGCTCTTGTGTTTCACTTCATCCGGCTCGCAAACTCGCCCCGGAGTCGAACAGGAGAAGATAAACTTCCCGTTCTATGGCATCAAAGTATGCTTGTCTTCGTGCAGCGGTGAGCGATTGTCGTATCCCTCAGTCAGGATATCTGGCTGATGACTGGTCATGACCAGATATGGCTCCGACCTCACACCTGATCAGAAGGACGCACTTCTCGACGTAATCCGAGTACGGCCACACCCCTCTATCAGTGCCGAGATCAGGCGGGAGATCGTCAATTCTGTAGAGAGAGGAGCGCCTAGGCCGGAGGATGGTAAAGAAGTTAATATGCGTTGATGTACGGGAACGGGATTTGCCGAGATCATTTGGCTGTCGAGCCCAATCTTCCGACGCGTTCCCATAAAGTTAGTACTCGTGCAGTATGTACTCCTCATCAGCGGCATTATTCTCGGCGATATTCATTCCATGCGAGGCCTCTGATGGCCCGGAAAAATATCAGCGCCACAAACGCGAATCACGTGATGTTGTAATGTCATTTGCATCACGCGCTAGGCATTTGGAGGGGGTTTATACGCGCTCAAGGTCAAGACGGGTTCTTCGCCCACCTACCTCTTCATTTCTCAACAGTCACCCAAACAACCGACTTTCCAACCCTACAACACTTCGCGTCCCTTCTGTCAACCCGCAAGTCCGATTAAGCAAAGATGCCTCGTGAGTGCATGCATTCGAGCTCCTCATCACCCGGTGGAGGGTGTTTACACCATTCCTCGCGGCTGTTGTGGGAACGTCTATTGTGGACGGTGCTGACGATGGGTTGTTCTTCCTTCTTTTCTTTCGACAAATCAACTTGGATGATGATGACAGCCAAGAAGTGTGAGTCTCCCCATCTGACATACATATGCATCCCCCACAACTGGAACGGTACAAGCAACCTTTACCATGACGGCTGACGCGACTTTCTTCCTTTCCCCCTTCCTTCCTTTACCTCCCTCCTTCGCCATTGTGTATCTATCGTATGTGTAGCCGACTCCGCTGCTCCCAAGAAGGCTGCTGGTGGTAAGAAGGGTGCTGGCAAGCCATCCGCGTAGTGAGTGAATCTCTCTCCTGTCTTGTTTACATTGTACGCTCCTCTCCACGTTCTTCAACTTCCTCCGTCAGTCCAATCATACCGAACTTTGCCTTCATCCACGTCCTGCCTTACTTCACTGCTCGTTCTCGACCTCTCTCCTCGCCTTCACTGCTGATCACCTATAGCAACGAGTACATGAAGGTCCAGCTCGCCAAGCTCAAGGCCGACTCCGAGAAGACCGGCAAGAAGTCCGACCACAAGGTGAGTTGCGCTTCTGTGACGCGGTCATATACGTCATACTTTGCAGCGTGCAGCGCTGACCGTTCGCCTCTTTCGTAGGAAAACTTCAAGAAGGTGGCTCAAATGTGGCAGACCGCGTATGATTCCCCTTTACCCCGCCGAGCCTTACTGATAGCTCCATCTAGCCCTGAAAACCCTGTACGTACGACTTCGAAAGCCGCATTTTAGCCTCGTCGTCATCGTTCGCGGGGCCTGTGCTGATTTTCAACAGAAGAACAAGAAGTAGGACACCTCGACCTCCTTTTCACCCTCGATACCTCCTTTTCTGGGTTCAGGAGTTTGCCGATGTATAGGGGATGGGGCTTTCAGTAATGATTCGCTTTCGATGATACCACGAGTTGGGGTGCAGGCGGTGTGCGTGGTACGGACGTTGTATGCATGCGTTCCGCCAATCACCTGCGGTTCACCTCCACTGTTTACCAGATCTTCGGCTCGGTCTGAGAATTGTTACTTTTTTTATCTCTAACCTTGGGCTATGCACTCGGTTATGTTTCCCCTGTGAATTCAACTTCTTGCCGCTAGCCAGACACGATTTATCCATACGCATCGAGATTGTCGTCGATGAGTTTGCAGGAGTCAAGGTTGATGTTACCCCGCACTTCACGGCATAATAAACCACACAAGCTCGATGAAAATTGTTGCTTCCCGCTTCTTTTTCCATGTACACGTTTAGACTTCTCATCTGCATTGCATTGATCCACTCACATACTCATTTCGCCTTGATTCACGCTTCAATTACGACGGTTTGACGACCATTGACGATGTCCAATTATCCTCATTCTGCTTCTATCGCATCTTCCCTCTCAACCTCTCCTTACGGTATGACCTTTCCCTCGTCCCACAAGATAGCCTACCGAGCTGAATGAATATACTCAGCCGTCCAATCCAACCTCGAAACCCTGATCAACCGTTCCCGCTCCCAACCTCACCCACAAAACCCAACGGATTTATTCGATACACCCTCCTCCTCGAACGCACATCTCTATCACGCTCGCCGTCCATCCGAATTCGCTTCCCCACGAATTGGAACGATCCACGAAGCTTCTTACGATGATGGGGCTGCTATCCTCCTTGGTGATGATGATGAGAATACAGGGTTACTGGATAGAGGAGGGGAGAGGAGGAGGAGGAAGTCTTATGGTGCTACTGCGGCTGTTTCTTCCGAGCCGGTCGGAGGTAGAGGTGGGAGGAGGTGGAGTGTCGGAGGACCGAAGGGGAACAGTCGGTCAAGGTCGAAAGTCCGAACTCCACCTAGAATAGAGTCAGCATTTCCGAAAGGCGAGAATGGGGATGTGGAACCGTCGTCGGAGGAGGGGGTTGCCGACCTACCTAGTCCTGAAGCACGAGGCCGACCGACCGCTTCAAGATCGCTGCCTCGATCTCGACATTCTTCGAGGACGAGCACGAGGCTCGATAGTCCGACGCGTCATCGAAAGCGGCAAAGCGTTACGACCCGATTTGCAGATGATTCGTCGGGGGATGAAGGTGGTGATGTCGCGAGAGGGTTAGTTGCTTCTGGGGGAGGAGCGATGTTTGGTGGGAGAGCTGGGTTGGGGATCACTCCTGCTGCTGGTGGCACGGGGATGGACCTTGATCCGGTTGAGGAGCTTGATGCGCATGCTCTCGAATTACCGGTGGCGCAGGATGGGTTAGAAATCAGAGTCTGGACTGAAGCTCTGAGAGTGAGGAGTCGCTCCGGACTTCAATGAATCAGGTCTGACTTGGTACAGGCCGAAATACCTCTCCTCCTTCGAAGCTCGATACCGGTCTTCTTGACTCAAACCGCGGAATGGTCGTTAGTCCTCGCTTCAATCATCTCGATCGGACATCTTGGTACGACAGACCTGGCCGCTTCCTCGTGAGTTGCGACATCGTGAGGCCTCGCTGATCTAGGAAGTCTGGCCTCAATGACCGCTTCCGTGTCGTGTTTCTCCATTTTGCAGGGTCTTGCGACTGCTCGTGAGGATGATCCTAACCTGCATGGCCATGACTGACGGGAATCCAGTCGACACTCTGCTTCCGGCTGCTTGGACATCATCGGACCCGTCAAGAGTTGGTCTTTGGGCCCAGCGAATGTGAGTGGGCTTGCTACGTTTCTCAGCAAGACTGAATATCGCATAGGGCTGTAGTCATGGCGGTTTCTATGGTGGGCCTATTGGATTTACCTTTCCTTACATCTGCTAATCCTTTCCTCAGATCCCGATGTTTGTTTTATGGTGGAACGTCGAGGGCATACTACTTCACCTTGGACAGGGTATGGGTATCTTTCGCGTCCGAGCACGTCCTGATACTAGCGTTGCAGAGCCCGAAGTAGCTGGACGTGCAGCACTATACCTCCGCTGGCTGTCATTGAGCCTTCCCGGATATGGCGGCAATGTCATCGTGAAGAAGCGAGCTTTTCCCCACTCCTTCGTAAATGTCACTGATGGAGGTCTATAAGGTATCTCCAAGCACAGAACCTGATGAAGGTTCCGACATACGTGCTATTCGTTGTGGCACCGATTAATTTGGTCTTGAACTGGTTACTGGTAAACCGATGAGTTTACTCTGTAGTCTGGTCCTCATGCGATTTTGTAGGTGTGGGGTCCCGACAGGATCCGACTCGGCTTCCCTGGAGGTGCTCTGGCCACCGCGATAAGCTACACCCTGAATGTTTGTTCCCTTCTGGAGAGATGAGATCTAGCTGATGCTGTCACTGGCAGTTCCTGATCTCGCTCGGATGGGTGATGTTCTATGGCCCACGCGAAGCAATGCATCCCGTCCGACTCAGTCATCTCTTCTCGAAGCTTGGGACGGTGACTTCCCTTGGTTTGGCCGGGACTATCATGGTAAGCAGTCCAATCCGTCTATGTGCCTCGATGACACCGCGTAGTTGTCGTCGGAATGGTGGGCATGGGAAGCTTGTGCATTGGCCGCTTCATTGCTCGGTCCGGTATCCCTTGCGGCACAGTCGGTCCTGCTCTCGACAGCTTCAACTTTCTTTCAAGTTCCAGCTTCGTTGGGTATTACCAGTGCGGTACGGTGTGGTAATCTGCTTGGAGCTGGGCGTGGATGGGAAGCGAAGTGGGCGAGTCGAGCGAGTCTTTTCCTTAGTGTGGTTTTCGCACTTGTCAACAGGTCAATTGGCCGAGCAAATATACAACGACAACGCTGAGTCTCGCCGCTTTAGTACGATCTGCTTGATCTTCCGGAAGAATTGGGGATATCTTTTCAATAATGATCCCGAGGTAATTGCCATCGTAGCGGATATAATGCCTTACATCGCTCTGTTTCAGGTGAGCTGGGGAGAAGTCTACCGATGTTCAAAGCTGACCCCTGCCAGGTGGCCGACGGAGTTGCCGCGACGGCCGGATCTATCCTTCGATCTCTCGGTCTGCACACCACCGGCGCCCTGATCAACCTCACGTCATACTACATCATCGGCCTTCCTTTCGGTCTATGGCTCACCTTCCAGCCACCCTTACATCTCGGTCTCATCGGTCTGTGGATAGGATTGAGCGTAGCACTGGGCTATGCGAGTGTGCTAGAGTTCGCTTTGGTATGGCGGGCGAACTGGACGAGAGCGGTTGAGAGGGTTAGGGAGAGGTTGGGTTTGGCTGCGCATGGGGAAGTCGCGGAGGATGGCAAGTGGGATGAAAGGGAGGGTAGGGAGTTGACCATCTAAGAGATCTATGCGGAAGTTGGCACAACACCCTCATGCATCATAACGATAGTGACCCGTTTTCCGGTCGAACGCGGATTTTTGGCTGAGTGCGATGACATCTCGGAGCCCCGTGTACAAGAAAACACGAGGAATGCTGCTGTACTTGAGGTCGTGCTTCCTTGTGTATTTTTCAATTGAACACATCTTGCTTTGGCTACCATGGCCGAGCCAGAACGTCTTGTGTCTTCAATTGCTAAGCCCAACGGTACGACCGAGAAACGACGAGCGAGGCTAGGTCCAACCGAGATCGTCCAACTTCCAGCATCAGATTCCGAACCAGAAGACTTAGCAGAGGATGACGAATCATTCATCGAAGTCTCAGGTGAACCACAAGAGGAAGTTGACTTCCTGAAAGATTACCCAGAAGAAACAGAGGTGTGCTCCTCCTTCCTTCCTCTGAATGATGGTGCCGTCTGACGAGGGGGGGAAAGGATCTCCAACTCCAACACCTTCGATTGATATCTAGTTCACTCCCACCACTCCGATTCGAGAGGTTCAGCAAATCTCTCAAACGACTATGTCTCAGGCAGAATGAGATCTCTTCACCTCTTTCCCCAAACGTATTTGCCGGTTTGGAGGAATTGGAGGAATTGGACATGTATGATAATCGACTTGGACCGAGAATATCTGACGAAGAATTGAAAGGATGTCCGAACCTCACGTAGGCGCTCTCCTCACACTTTCTTGGCCACTTTTCACTACCTACAATCATACCACAGGAAACTGATAATGAGAGCCAGATCACTCGACTTGTCATTCAATAATCTCAGACATCCACCGAACTTACCGAGTTTAAGGAAAATGAAGGTACTTTATTTAGTTCAGAATAAGATTGGGAAGGTTGAGGAGGGAGAGTTGGGTTGGTGTGAGGGGACGATGATGAGTCTTGAGTTGGGTGGGAATCGCATACGGGTGGGTATACTCCATTGCTGTATTGAAGGTGAATTGAGGGCTGATTGGACTGGACCAGGTGATTGAGAATCTGGACAAGCTGTTCTTGCTGGAGGAGCTCTGGTTGGGGAAGAACAAGATACGGACTCTCGAGGTGGGTAAATGAACTTGCAAGCTGAAATCGAGCTGAACGAAGTCGAAAGAACCTGTCAACATTCACCTCGCTCAAGATCCTATCACTCCAGTCGAATCGGATCACTCGGATACAAGGGCTCGAAGCGCTCGTCAACCTCGAGGAGCTGTATCTCAGCCATAACGGTTTATCGAAGCTTGAAGGGTTGGCGTCAAATGTCGGTCTGCCCCTCGCCTAAGAGACTACGTGGGCTAACGATACCTCTCAGACGAAGCTGCGAACGTTGGATATCGGGAATAATACCATCACAGAGATCGAGAAAATTTGTCACTTATCACAGCTCGAGGAGTTCTGGGTATGACTAAAAGCACTTCTCGCGCTGATTGATGGGTATTAGGCGAGCAATAACCAGATCGCCTCATTACGCGCATTGGATAGTCAACTCGCTCACCTGGAGAACCTCGAGACGGTTTACCTCGAAGGCAATCCATGTCAGACGAACGATATGGCTGGGTATCGGAGGAAGGTCATCCTGGCTTTACCACAAGTCAAACAAGTGGATGCAACGTGAGTGGCCGCGATGACTTTTTGATTAACGACTGATGCTTGATAGGTATGTCAAGCTCTCATGACGTGTACTATCTACTATTCATGCATACATGTACCACGACTTCCTCCCCAAAGATGTCTGACGTTCAGCACATCGCGCTCCCACTGCACCGACTCTGAATACTGCTGTCGCTTTCGTACCCGTCTTCATTACGTACAGAACTCTGCAGTCCCCCTCGAGACCCGCTCCTGCTTCCAGACAGCTGGCCCGTATTCGCAACGCTCGTTCCTCCCAAGTCGATCCGATACTTCCGAATACGATTCTGCCTGCCCATTAGGGCTCGTAGAGATGTCACTGGAGACTATGGCCCATTCTTCATTGCCGAGAGAACCGCCACGAACTGGTGTGTGATCGATAACGAGAGCGTCGAGAAATCTAGGAGGACGCGAAGAAGACGCCGACAGGGAGCGCGGTCGTGGCGACTTTCCGGAGCGCTGGTTCTGGGTCGATTCAGGCCTCGATCTTGAACTCCGCTTGTGAGACGGTTCGCGGACACTACCGCGGGAGTTCCCACTGTCATGCTTCTCTCTCATGATACGGGTTCAAGCGATGCAGATGAATGGTCACGCGAGCTTTCACTTGGTATTGCTCGGATGACGTGGTCGGCGTTAAGCAAGATCAGCGTGATGGGATGAGACCACATGAACTACGGTTCGAGTAATTTTGAGTGATGCGGAGAACCATTCTAGATCTGGATCAAAGGCTAGCAGCTCAATGCTGTCATTGTCAAGGAGGTCAGAAAGGAGCTTAACATACGTCGGTTCTGGGCTTATTATTATCGGAGAGGCTTCCCGACGTATTCTTGCGGAATTTTAAGCGCGTGAGGGTACCGAAAGATATCCCTTCTCAGACATCTCAAACTAAACTCTCATCCTTACCACCGTAAAGTGCAATGACAATGCATCGTTATCATCTTCTCCTCTACTCCTGCCTCGTAACAGGATGTGATCGACACAAAAGGGGGACAATTCGAAGAGGGGGATTTGCTTTGTGTTCGATATACCGTATATGGGTAATGATGAGGGAAGGTATGATGAGCCGTAGCTCAGCATTGTATGAAACGGAAAGTATGAGGATACACAGGTAGGTTCGCTTCGAGGTCGTAAGGAGATTAAACAAGGAATCATGACCACACCTGGGCACATGAGCAAAGACAAGTGAGCGATTGTCAGTGAGAGCTCACCTTGAGCAAGCTATCCCAGCTCCCCGTACACAATGCAATCCCATCCCCTGAAACTCCCAAACAGCTGATTCGATTATCGTGCCCGGATAAAACTCCGATCCGTTCCCCCTTCAATGTATCCCAGACGTTACAATTGTAATCGTCATATCCTGCAAAGAGGACTCGGCCAGAGATGGAGAATGCGACCGATGTGATACCGCAGAGGATATTGTCGTGTGCGTATGTATTCAGTTCGCGGTCGGCTCGAAGGTCGAAAAGTTTGCAGGAAGCGTCGTCGGAACCGGTCGCGAAGGCGTCACCATTAGGGAAGAATCTGCCCAGATCAGTGTTGAACGACACTCTGGCGTTATGATGAGCTCACTGGACTGCGTTGATGTCTGACTCGTGTCCTGTGAAGGTTTGCACCGCCTTCCCTGTCCGTATATCCCAAACCTTCGCCGTCGCATCACAAGCTCCCGACACGAAGAGGTTGGCGTTGGGTGCGAGTGATAAGCTATTGATCGTCAGTGACTTCCGCAAATAGGATGGCCCAGACCCACCTCATAACATCCCCTGTATGGTCGTTAAACTCCATCGTTCTCACTCCGGCCTCGACGTCCCACAACATACACGTCATATCTCCTGAACTCGTCACTATTTGTCGATCATTGAGGAATCGACAACAGCTGAGGTATCCCGAATGCGCGCTCAACTCCCTCGCGACTTTGACCTGAGAACCCGCCGGTCCACCAGGTCCCGCTCCTCGTAATGAATACACTGAACAGACATTATCCAGACCTCCACATGCCACGTAACTCCCACTAGATGAATAGGCGCAGGTCATCACCCAAGACGATCGAAGAGGAATAGCGTGGACTTTGTTTGTCGTGTAAGCGTCCCAGACGATGAGTTTTCCATCTTGTGAAGCTGAGACGATATGTCGTTTGTCGGTAGCCCAATGAAGTGCGTAAATCTTGGCGAGATGGCCTTTCAGTGTCCGTCGTGGCTTCATCCTCATTCGTGGTAATGGAGGTGTGTCATTTGCCATCGCTCGTACTGCGGAATGATCAGCTCGAGGACGTAAGCGTTAGACTTGACGACTTACGACTCGTATCTGCTGTTTGGTCCTTTGCCATTCTAATCTTATCCTTCAAGCCATCCGCTTCTCTCCGCGCAGCCGAGATCTTCTCTTGTATCTCGCCTGACATGATGATATGGTGAGGGAGGGGAAATGGGGAAGTGATGAGGTTCTGAAGGGGATGATACTGGTTGTGCCGCGCAAAACTAAGAGCCAAAGGTATCCGTCAGCAACTCTTCGAACGACCATATCACTCATGGCGTTGACGTGGACAGTTTCCACTCACAAAGCGACCCAATTCCAGGTTATTCGAAGGATGAGGTGCTGGCTAAACGCAGGGGCTCTGAGTCTCGTGTGATGGGTCGATCAACACAAGGCCCGAGCGTCCTTTGCATCTATTGATGGGACAGTGTGAGTCGGATGAAAGCTGTTTGCTTGTCGTGTTCGTGTATGTCGAACGACCCGGCAGAGGAGTAGTGACTGTTGAGTCGGAAACCGGACTTTCGTAGTTGCAAAGATGCAAACGATCACGGAAACGAATGAACCGGCAAAAGGTAATTGATGGGGGCTGGGGGAAAGGAGGGTTAATACGGATCAGCAGTTTAATCTCCTCGTGTCTAGACTCGCAAGTCGTCTCATAGCGAAATCGAGATGACTTACAACTCCCGATCAAGAAGGGTAACCCGATATGAGATATCGTATCCGTCTGCTGGCCGCTATCCCGAGACCTAGCGAGCAATTTGGCGAAAGTGTTCCGAGGGAAGTCGGTGCCTAGCCAATAGGAGAAAGTCGAGGAACCGGGTGGCGCTCAAGAAAGGAATGGTGATGATCGAAATGAAGAGTGAAGGAATTGAATGTCGTACTGGAGGAGATTCCCGCTAAGTATCGAAGGGATGTGCAGGGGATTCTTCACGGCCGAGGGTGAGGTTGGATCCCAAACTGAGCTAAGATACACCGACCTTGCTCCCACCCCAAGACCTCTCGTAATGATAAACAATGAATCCTCCGCGTCCGTTCAAGGTGAAAAACCCCGCCTCGCGCTTCTACTTTCCGTCGTCAACGAGTTTCGCAGTACTTTTCAGCTAGTAGTGGGATTAGTTCGTTGAGGAGAAGTGGATGTCAAGAAAGGTCTCTGTGCGGACGCGCGGTCAGGTCAGTCGCGTTTTGCAAAGCATTTTACGGATACGGCGACCTGATGCTCGGGATAATGCGATCGGAATGAGAGGTATACATAATCCCCCTGAAGAACCAGGACTCTGGGTACGGAATCAAAAACACTCTCTCAGTTCTGAAGCACAGTCGTACCACTAATAATACGTGATGGGATGAATTCTCGCAGCTTGACAGAAGCTAGCGAGAGAGTGTGTATAGGGGATTCCAGGGGGGCAGATTTTAGGGAGAAATCACACAATCCCGTTTCTTATTGTTCTGGTAAAGGGGGATCAGACCCTGAAAGTTCTTCGGGAACTTGATGGCGCGTTCTCCAGCAAATGGTTAAGTTACTACTTCGTCGAGTCGCATCCCGCCACAGTCACTTTTTCGCTAAAGATGAGCTTTGACATCGACCACGAGAGAAAAAGCTCTGGTTTCTTCTCTAATATTCCGATTAGTGGTTCCGCATGCCACAAGCTGCACACAACCCCAGGCCTTATCGGGGTCGAGCAGGAAGACGCCAGGGAACAGCGTTCAAATCCTGTAATTATGCGTGCATTCTCGTTCTCGTAATTCTCACGTTATTATTATGATGCGAGGCCGGCGCGATACACCTATCACTTTGGATCAGGAGGCTGTTCACACCATGAGCCGCGGGTACTCACCAAGATCCTTCCGGTTTTCAGATCATCACATCGATAGCTCACCTCCTCGGGGACCTAAGGAACGTATCAATGTTTTCCATTGCTCAGATGGAAGGAACGCACCCCTCGCTCAACCTGTAACACCCGCATCTTATGCTTGTTCTTCGTGTCGAACTCCGCCGCAATCCCCACCAAGGGCTCCTCGACTGATCCCACATGCTGGTTGTACGATGATAACCCCTTCTTCCCCTTCAGTTTCGCATCATGGAAGGCAACAATATCCCCTGGGCGGGGCTGTGGTAAATCAGCGTAAAATAGCCAACATGAAGGCCTCGCTCACCTCGTCATACCGCCTCATGACGGATGCGCCATCTTGCTCATATATCAACTGACCCCAAGACTGCTGAGGCCGCGGAATATGTGCTTGATCGATGGCAACGAGCACGAACCCCACCGCACTCCCATCCCCGAAGTTAGCTTTCTTGCCTTGATCAAACATCGCGCGTGCAGCGCGGATCAACCTCGATCCGTGGTCTTTCGAAGCCTGTTGCAGCTCGTTGAAACTCGGTCGAATGGCGATCACACTCGGACGAGAGGCATCGCCTTCGGTCCTGGAGTTTTGGCGAGAAGCGGGTGTAAATTGCTGTTCCATGGACATCCCGGATGCATGGGAGTTAGTAGACATCGATCGACGAGGAGTCTGTGGGCTTTGAGAATATTGTTGCACAGGTGCAGGTCTTCCAGGTGGGGGCGGATGCGGTGAGCTAGGTATCGATTGATCCATCATCATCACGGCTGGTTCATCGCTCATCTGCCAACTGCCAGATTGAGAGACAGGCGGTCCCACAGATTGATCTTCAGGGATTACAGCGGGAGGCGGACGGTATTGCTGCTGGCTCATTCGCTTTTCGACTGGAGATATAGCCGGACGAGTATTCGACATAGCTCGCACCGGAGAGGCTGGGAACGGCGGTGCTTCTTGCATCGGGGTCATACCCGAGCGAAGAGGAGATGGCAGTCCTTCTTCCCCCGGAGTCGGCGGCATCGGACGGCCTGTCGGAACAGGCGGTGGACTGAACGAGGTTGGCGTTTCTCCCTGCTCATCGCTTTCTTCCATTGCAGACGCTGGAGATGGACCACCAGATCGCCCGCTCGGTACAGGGGGCGTTTGTTCGGTAGCGATGGGGGTGATTTCCTGCTCTAACCCACGAGGGTCCACAACGTTCGATGGCGATGCAGGCCCATGGTTGAACATCCCGAATCCAAGAGCGCCACCCGCTCTCAATCGAGCGAGAGTAGCACGCTTCCTCGCGGCTTGCCCTTCAGGCGATTCGTCATCGGGAGCGGCCGTCGAGGCAGTTTGGGGTGGCTGCGAAGCATTATGAATTGACCCAGATAGGGCCGGCTCGGTGTCGATAGGCGATTGCGGTGCATCGATGGGTGACATAGGACCCTCAGACATCGCTCTCGAGTCGACTGAACTTGTCGATTGCCGCTTGAGATGACTAGGAGCCATTCCAAACTTGACTCCGCCGAGTCTCGCCATACGCGCAGCGATACCGGCACGACGACTTTTGTCTTCATCCTCTTCGGTCGGTACGCCGGAGTCCGTCATTGCTACTGGAGGGATCACGCGGGACTGTGAGGGTGACGGGGGAATTGAAGGGGGACCCTGCACAGCACGGGTGGAGACTATGGCAAATCAGCAAGCATTCGACAGGTACGAAGGGGACTCACTAGATGATGCACTGACAGGTGACTGCTGCTGCGTTGTCATAGTCGGTAAGCCCATTTGGAGCGGTGCAGGCATGGACGGTTGCCGCCTAGGTGGAGGCGGAGCAGGCGCTTCGTCTTCCTCCTCATCGCCCTCATTTCCAGCTTCTTTCTCATCGCCTTTCCCTTCAGCTTCTCGTTCCTCCCCCTCCTCGTCCCTTGGCGGACTCATGGCGTTTCCTACAGGTGGGGCAGGAAGAGGCCTGTTTTCCGCCGAATAAGCCTGAGACGGGCTTTTCCCAGGAGACGGAAGCGGTCTCGGGCCGAGCGGTCGATCTGTCGATATTGGACGTGTCGTAGGGACTGGTGGAGGCGTACCGAGGTCTTCGGCCTCCTCCCGAGCAACAGCTGCGTCGTGCTCGTGCTTCATTTCCACTTCGTCCAGCGGTAACCCCATCATCCGGGGCGGCGGAAGCGGAGCTGCATCGTCCTGGCTAAGATTGAGATTCCGTTCTTCAGCTGGGGGGTGAAGAGGGACCAAGACAACTGGTTGCGGTCGTGCCACCTCGACCTCATCTTCCGGCTCCTCATAGTCGAGATCGCCTTGCTCGGCTTTTCTCTTTAGATCATCTGTCTCTTCTCCGCCCTCTTCATATTTGTGCTGCTCCTCCTCTTGGCGGTCTACGATCTCCTCTGCTCCTATCCGGTCGACAATCGAGCCGATACCCCTCGCATTACTACCGGCATTTCCGACTGCTCCGACAAGAGGCGGCCCTAATCTGCCTCCAGTTTGAGCTTCATTTCCCGCCGATGTCATGGGCATAATCGCGATTCCAGCCGCCTTGGCACCTTCAGCACCTACTGCGCCTCGACCAAGCTCCATCTCCCGGCTCTCCAGCTCCTGCTGATCTGCAGTCTTGGGCAATGACCGGTCCTCATCCGCGACCATGACCTGTGTCGGAGGCAAGATGGCCCCTTCTGACGTATCGAAGCGCTGCCCGGGCTCTGCAGTATCATCGCGGGCAGCCGCCGAGGAACCGGTCGAACCAGGCAGTGGCTTACGTCGAGGTGGAGCAGTCCTGCGAGGCATGGAGGGTATCGGGACGGAAGTCGGAGGGGATGTGGCGGCTGGTGCGGGTGCTTCCGTTGTTCGTCCAGCTGTTCCGGATGTTGAGATCGGATCCGCTATACTCTCGGCTGGCGGGCTGCTGATGGCCTCCCGTGTCGGCTTCTTCGCCGGCTTGGGCGGTGCAACAATACCAATGGGGCCTCTACCGCCCAGCTTCGCCATCCTTGCTGCGATGACCGCCCTCTTCGCTTTCTCCTTCTCCCCCTCCGTGTCTTCATCGTCACCTGCAGACTCTCCTCCAGCCGCAGCCAGCGCATCACCCTCTTCCGCAACGGGTGTTCTCGCTTTGATAGCTTGCTCCACATCGTCTCCTGCTTCGTCTCCCTCTTCTCCGGGGATCGGTTCCGGTGCTGAAGGTCGGTGCCACACCTTACCGGTAGGGGCAGGAGGAGCCGAATTCTTCTCCGCAGGTGAGCCGAACGCGCCAGCACCTTGTAAAGCAGCCATCCGCTCTCTCAACGACCCGCCTTTGGATATCGAGCTTTGAGCATCTGCCGCTGAAAGTCCAGCTCCTGCGGCTTCCTTCTTTTCCGGCTCTGGTCCACCTTGCGTCGGAGGAGCTGGCGCAGTCGTCGGTCCAGCAGTAGCGGCAGCCGAAGGAGCTGGGGCGGGAGCGGGACTACTCCCTTCAGCTTCTTTCTCCTTTGCTTCCTGCTCCTGCCGCAGTTTCTGCCTCTGACTCCATGTCAGCCCGCCCGAAGCTGGTTTCGGCTTGACTGCCGGCGGGGCAGGCTTGTTCTGAGCTGCTGCAAAGAAAGCGAGGCGATCCTTCATTGATTGCTTGGCAGGGGAATCATCCTCTCCGCCGGTACGAGGTGCGACCGAGGATGTTTTGGAAGCGGGAGAGGCAGTAGTGGATGGTGGAAGGCTGGCAGGCTGTACCTTGGGCGAGGATGGAGCGGGAGCATCTGGAGGAACGGGTGGAGCGGAAATCGTTTCTTCGGATGTGGCGACATAGACGGCTTCAGCAATAGGAGCAGGATGAGGATCAGGAGCTGGCGGGGGCTGAGCGGGAGCGGCCGCCATCGTCGACTCTGCTGCGGTTTCCTCCATGGCGACGACAAAGTCCTGAGAGGAAGTAGGCGTCAGCCATATCTCCGCACAAACAAGTTTGATAAAGTACGGAATGAGGATTAGAATACTCACCTTCGGGAATCCACCCCTTTTTGAGCCGTCCAATGTCTCACCGACTAGCCAGTCCTCATCATCTTCCGAAGGTCCTGTCACACGGATCCTGCGATCGATTTAACTCAGCTGTCATTTTCCCTATCAACTAGCTTGTTTCAACTCACGTCTCATCCTTCGCAAACGAGAGATCAGTTGCATGAGGGGATTTGTATTTAAGGCTATGAGGGGTTGAAATATGGAGTGGAGGGACAAAGGGAGGTCGAGGAGGTCAAAGGAGATCTATGTCAGCCACAGCCTCCATTTCGACCCTTTGGCTCAAGTCTCATGCATGAACGAACGACTTACGTGGTCCGGGCAAGGTAGGGGAAAGACATTGTGCCGGTACGAACGACAGCAACGAGCGAGTGTTTACGGGGACTCCGGAGTTTCGAGTCGTATTAGGCGAGATACATCTATCCGAGTCAAGCTGGTCAAGCGAATCACTTGATGGTGATCATCCGAACTATCCTTGGGAGAGCATGCATCTTCGGATCTATATGATAAGGGTCTACCGATGCCGTTGTTGGCGAAAAATCCGGATTCCAGATCGAGTGACGTGGTTTCTGGGTATCTCTGTGACGATATCCTCAACTTTTGCTTCCGCCGGGAGGGTGGAAATTATGGGGTATGCAAGCACGTCTGAATCTTTGTCTTTCGCTTCCAAGTCTCATGAGCCGTCCAGCCTGCAACGTCCTTCGGGCAGCTATAAATGCTACTGCGGGACCGTCGAGGGTTCCTGCGACGTCATCATTCCAGACTTGGCGGTCACCGGCTTGCCGGAACCGTGAGACGAGGACATGCCAGCATAGACAATTGCGATGGAACACTTCGACCGCTACACCCAAAACCCCAACATCTCCGGTCAATCCCCTTCAGTTACCAGCTTTCGAAGGTCTCGTCACATCTTTATCCTCCAGTCAACCATGCTTCGGTGCGAGAGGAGACGAGATCGCCCTCCTGACATCGCCTGTCCAATTCAAGGCTGCTCTGCTGGAGATGATCAAGCGTGCAAAGCGGAGGATTATCATCAGTAGCCTGTATATCGGGGCGGAAGAAGAGGAACTGGTACGTCCACTCACCTTATGAAGATGTAAGATGACTCATGTAGGCATGTTACTCTGGCCTGTATAGGTCGATGCGCTCAAGACAGCGTTGGTGATACATCCACACTTGCGAGTCGGCATCATCCTAGATTATCACCGAGCAACCCGATTATCCCCATCCTCCAAGCATCCACCTTCGACCGTACACCTGCTTCTCCCGTTGCTCGAGCGGTTCTCAGATCGATGTGAGGTCTGGCTCTTCCGGTCGCCAAAGTTAAAGGGCATCATGGAGACCATCGTGCCAGAGAGATATGATGAAGGTTGGGGAACTTGGCATGGCAAGTGGTATGGAGTGGATGATGAAGTCATACTGAGCGGGTGAGTCTGTCGTCATACTGTGTTTCCGGATGTAGGACGCATCTCGCTGGTCGAGAGGCGGATTATCGGTGCTTGAGGCAGTAAGAGTCGGGATGACAATGCTGATCGAGCGTGATGCAGCGCGAACCTCGCTTCATCCTATTTCACGAACCGCCAAGACCGCTACATCCACTTCCGCTCCCACCCGACTCTCCTTTCCTACCTCTTCTCCCTTACCCGGTTATTCACTCACTACTCCTACCTCCTTTCCGCATCTCCCCCACCATCAGTTTCGAAACAACACCTCGTTCCACTTCCCTCCCCTTCATCGACGGCCCGGTTCTTTGGGTCCGCCGCGCTCGTCTGGCCCACACCGTCTGTCCATCCCAGAGGTTTCTCGGCCCATGCGTTAGCAATGCTATCGGCTTTCCAGAATTCCTGGCGAGCGTCGAATTCTTCCCGATTGCGAAGGGTCGATGTGGATACTTGGTTCTGGCCGGTCATACAGGCTGGGGTATTGGGTATGAAGGAGGAAGAGAGAGCATTAGCCAGAATGTGGGAAGCGATCAAAGAGGTGTTTGATGCCAAAGAAGGCGAGAAGGTTCACGTAGACCTCACGAGCGGTTACTTCGGACTATACAAGGCGTACAAGAAGGCTATCATTGACTCGCCAGCCCCGGTCAGGGTCATAGCGGCGTCACCAAGGGTCTGTCAATATCCATGGTAAAGCTTCAATCGCTAAATTCCCCAGGCCAACGGCTTCTACGGCTCGAAAGGTTTGTCTCGACTAATACCAGAAGGCTACACTCTCCTCGAGAGCCGGTTTTGGAAGGATGCAGCGGATCGAGGGAGAAGCTGGCAGTCGGTAAACGGAACAGGTGTCCGGCTGAGAGAGTGGGAGAGGGAAGGATGGACATATCATGCTAAAGGTGAGCTGATAGCCCGGCGCAGCTGAATCCAGCTGTCTGCTGTGGTTCTTGCGCTCATACGCTTTAGGCATCTGGCTCTCTCCGGTCAAATCACCTTCCCATCCCTTCTTGACCTTCATTGGATCATCCAACCTCTCTACTCGATCACTCAATCTCGACACCGAGCTATCTCTCCTGCTGATGACTTCTTCGCCTTCCCTACGACGCGCTCTGAGCGACGAAGTCAAGGCGCTGGAAAAGCATGAAGTCGAAGTGGGCGAGGAGACGTGGAAACTGGAAGAGCGCAGGGTGAGTTGGCTGGCTGCAGCGTTGGTAGGTCTGGGTGTAGAAGGAATGTTATGATCACCAGAGCAAGGGGTAGGCATACATTGGTCGCACGCCACCGATGCGGTGAGCAGTGGTCAGCGAGTGGCTGTCTGAAGAGCAGGCTCTTTGATCTTACTGTGAAAGGGTGAAGCGATGTCTACTGTTTGACCAACGCGCCCTCGACATAGGAAAATATGAGAACGCAAGAAGCGCTGTTGGACGTGAACCACGATCAAGGGAAGATAAATGGACATTCTTTATAACGCTCACTCCCGCTTGTACGCGCACATCGTCCACCCGGCCGTTTCTCAACCGTCCAAGCAGGCTAAAGGATCGACAAGCAAGGCTCCCACCGCGCTTTCTGAGACGCCTCCTCCGTCCAACAAGGCTCCCCAAGGCGATATCCAAAGGGAATACGCGAAGGACATGGTCGGTCCCCCGAGCCACGCTCCAACCTCCCCAGCTCGTGGCGGCGGCTCGTCCTCGCCAACTACTCCGTCACGGAAAAAGAAACTCACCCCGAAAGCGCAGGAATCTGCAAAGGGTCATCGATGAGTGATATTTGTTCATTACCAGTGGACGGCTAGATGTGTGCATGCATGAGGAATGACGTCTGTCTTTATGGGTGATTGCTGCTATGCGTATGTACGAAAAAGACTGCCCCAACAATGCCATTTTCGTGCTCCGGTGTTTCCTCTTTGCCACCGCTTCTATAGGTCAACTACTCGGTCCTTTCTCCTACTGAACGTGAAAGGATCTTGTGTGCTACAAAGGTAAGGCAAGATGTGTCGCTCTGGGCAATAACAGCTTGATGTAAGCGGCACTTTGCGGTAGAGCGTGTTTCAGGCTCTTGGTCGATAATAATAGACGCCTTGACGGGGGACTGTCGACCTCTGAACTCCGCACGTTTTGTGCAAGGAAATAAGCGGGAAGCACCTTCTACAAGTGGATAGGCAGAATAAATGCGACCTAGTCGAGTATTACTCTCCTTGTCCAGTAGCCATACTCTGAGAATTTCCGATGTCCCGTTGCTTTCCGACGATTTGATAACGAAGACGCGATCTGTCATGCGGTCCGTACGCCATTGTCGAGCGAGTTGGAACTACGACTCCCCGAAACCATGAAGATCCACGACGTCTTCCACATATCCCTCCTGCGTCCATATCATGCTCCAACCTACCCCGGACAGGCCACCACAGTGCCCGGAACAGTGGAAGTCGACAGCGAAGAAGAACAACAGTTCGAGGGAGCCAATGTCATCAACTCAAGGAACAACGCCCGTACTGGTCGGCTACAGTACCTGGTCGAATGGCTAGGGTACGAGGGGACCGACGAACATACGAGTTGGGAGCCGAAGGATAATGTTATTTTGGCTAAGGAGAAGATTGAGGAGTTTCACCTCCGCTATCCGGATAAGCCCTCGAGTGACATCCGCAAACGTCAACGAACGACGGCGAAACGCATCTAGCGTGACATAGGAAATCGAGAAAACACTACACGCAGCCTAGCACAACAGGAACAATATTACAGGCAGCTCAGCACAACGAGCGAAACAAGAGAAAGTTGCATCAAGCACGATACAACGACTTCAAGTCCGACACACAGGCCTTGACCACCTCCTTCATTCCACCCTCCGCCATCATTGCCTCCAAGGCCTCCAGACGCCCACCACACCCACCAACAACGTCGCCGGAGGAGGAATGACCGTTGGAGCGGCAGTGAACGAGCACTTACCGCTGGAGCACGAGAAACATCGTCTCATCGCGCCCCGCTTTGCCCGGTAACAGGGAAGCTTGTCGATTCTACACGGGATCAGCCGAGGATATTCACAGGTCGCCAAACTTCGCCAACAATGACCAAGATACAAGGACATACCGGCACCGCTCGCACACCGCGCTCTCCGCCAACTTTTCCACCGCATCGTCTCCGCCGAACTTCGCCTAACATAGTCAGACCCATACGTCACATCAACTTACGTCGAGATACTCCACGGATCGGAGTTCGTGCCTCTTGCGTTTCGAAGGGGTCACCTCGTCCGAAGGCGGAAAAGGAGAAGAAGAACCTAGGATAATCAATGCAAGCCGAGGATCGGCGACTTACGCCAAAACCTACGAGAAGAACGCGCACCAGCATCTCCAACACCAGCACCACCACTAGCACCGACACGACTTGAGCGAGGTTCGAATCGACCACCCAAATTACCTATCAATGTCTCAGCGACGTCCAGTCTCGACGAATGCGACTCACGAGGAAGCGACATGACGAATACCAAGGAGAAGTGTAACAAGGAGGGAATTGTCACGGTGCTACGTCGACCAGCAGTATGGCCCGACGCTCAGCTCCTGGAATCTGCGACGGTTGACTTGGCTTCGGCGAAGTTGGGCTACCGTTTGTCAAACTTAGCTTGAATAAATCGAGGACACGCTTGGATGTAGCCGAGTTAAGTGGCGGTCGAGTAGCGTAGGCTAAACAGTGCAGGGGGTAGATCAAGTACGGCAAAGCTAGGTATGTATGACAATGACTTTCAATCTCGAATCGCTGGTTCTCTCCGTATCTCGACTCATCTCTCTTATACCTTCTTCTCCTGGCCTATCTTCGGCTTGTCTTGTTTCGAGATCAATGGTGTTTCGTTGTAGGCGAGGGGAAGCGTGTTGAGTACAATAGATTGAGAAGTGGCCTTGTTTCGGCGAACAAAGGACATGGTCGAACCTCGTTTCTGTTGGAAGGCTCGGATAAGCTCGTATCGGGTCGCGTTCGGTCGTTCATAAGTATGATTAGTTCATTTCGCTCGTACTACACTCATGCATCCTTCATAAACTACAACAGTTTATGAGACCTCGGCTTTAACCAACTAAGCAAATTCAGCTTTGACATACACCATCTGATCGCACGACCGACCGTCATACCAGTACGACCTGTCTTGTCGAACGATCATCACGATCAAGATAAAAAAGCTGAGTAGGAGTGCGGCGCTGCCTGGTGTGAACCAAACAGCCGCTTTTATTCGAGCGTCATCCGCTCTAGTACACGAACGCATCTGACTGCATAACAAAGCTAGGCCACTCGACCGAAATCGATCAAATCGACCTGTCTCGTCCGGTCTTCTAGTATACCCCGATCATGACAAGTGGGGACAGCATCTCGAAACCGTTCGGTGAAGTTCCAAAGCGAGCTGGAAAAGGTCCCAGTAAGGAACATCCCTGCGCTCGGTGTCAATCGCACGATCACTGGGTAGTGGACTGTCCATGTCCTTCCAGCGCGAACGAGGTGTCAGATCGAAGAAGGGGAAGAAGAAGAGTGGATGGAAAGCGAACGCACAGGCGGCGTTCTCGACCTCTCCAACTACCACCCCTACATCTAATTCCACAGCCCTCATTGCCCACGCCAACATCACCTCATTCAGTGACAAGAGCGAGATCGCCCTTCTGCTCTTGACGATCGATGAGGTTACCTTGTTCGCTGCCCATTCTAGTCAGTGGACACTGGACTCTGGAGCCTCGGAGAACATGACAGGCGATCGAGCCTGGTTTGACTCGCTACAACCATTGGCCTCCACCGTTCGAATTGCAACCGCTGGGGGAACATCGCTTGCAACGGACTCTGCAGGCCCAGTAAGTTTGGCAAATCATAGAGGCGAGCGAGTTATACTTGGTCGAGTCCTGCTTGTCCCTGGTCTGGCTTTCAACCTCCTCTCAGTATCAAGGCTGGACAGCGTTGAAGCCGAGATTGTGTTCGGCAACTCGCTCTGTCGAGTCAGCACGGGTGGTGTCGAGGTGCTTCGAGCGGATCAGGAGCAGAACTTGTAGGTGGTCAAGGGATCACAATGGAAATCTGGAATTCGAGCGCTCGATGGTATGGTCCAAGCTCTTCCTGCAGTCATTGAGCCAACCTCGAACGTGCTTGTCTCACTGGGCATCTCGCCATCGAGGACGAAGGCGCGATGGGCCCTCTGGCATCGGAGGCTCGCTCACCTCGGGTTCGACTCAATGAAACTTCTCTTTGGTGGGCTAAGCACTGGCAGCTCAATCACAAGGGAGGATTCCCCGAGTAAAGCGCATTCGTGCGAAGGGTGTATCATGGGCAAGATCGTTCGCCCTCCTTTTCCTTCCAGCACCTCACACGCTAAAGCAACCCTCGATCTCTTTCATACGGATCTCAGTGGCCCTATGGGAGCGGACTCAATTGGCGGCGCTCGGTATGTGATGGTGACTGTGGACGATTATTCGAGATATACCTGGGTTTCCTTTCTGCGAGCGAAGTCCGATGCACCGAAGTTGTCCAAGCAGTGGTTGACCAAGGTCGAACGGCTTACCGAACACAAAGTGAAGTTGTCCGATCTGACAATGGTGGCGAGTATACAAGTAACTCGTTCGAGCAATACTTCAACGAACTCGGTATCGACCATCAGACCACTGTCCCCTACACATCCCAGCAGAATGGAGTAGCGGAACGAACGAATCGAACAATAGTTGAGAGGACCATTGCCCTGATGCATTCCGAACAACTTCCACTAGGTCTCTGGGCAGAAGTGATGGATAATGTAGTCTACCTCAAAAATCGTTCGCCATCTCGAAGTCTCACAAGATGCAACCCGTTCGAGTCTCTCACCGGCGAACGACCGAACCTCTCTCACCTTCGAGTGGTGGGTTGTGCTGCATAGAGCTTAATCCTCAAAGGGAAGCGATAGTAAGCTCGCCCCGCGCGCTCGTTTGTGTTGTTTTTTGGGTTACTCCAGTTCCCAGAAAGCTTACAAACTATGGGACCCAATCGAGCGAGCTGTGATTATCTCTCGAGGTGTCACCTTCGATGAAACCATGTCAGCATCCCGACTGAATCGGCTCAAGGTGTCTTTGAACGAACTCAAACACAAGTTGGACCAGACCTCCTTGCTTGTTCAGCAATGACATCGTATGACATCGTCGCCGAACGTTCAATGACATCGTCAATGACATCGCCTATGACATCGTTTCGTTCAAGGTCTAAGGACACGTCGAGCGATTCGGACACCTCGGTATGGAACGGCATTCCTTCCGAAGCTCCTTCGATCGAGAACGCTCCTTCGATCATCAATCCCTCTGCTGCGCTCGCTGCCCTCGACAACGCTATTGATTCTCTAGAAGTCACTCTACATGATCTCAAGGCAACTGGTCGTGTGATTAATTCATTTCGCTCGTACTACCTCATTCATCCTTCATAAAGTACAACAGTTTCGACTACATGTCGGCCATGTCTCGCGGGAGCTCGACTTCAAGGAAGGGCAGAGTGTCATGTCGGCCTCCGCCCACAAACCGTCACCACGTGACCTTGTACAGTAGATCCGAAACCGCAAATCCACGTTACGGCCCCTCTTCGAACCTCGTCGGATTCTTATCGAGTAGTCGGTTGAGGGATATTCTACGAACGATTCGTTGAGTGATAATCTATGGAGAATCCGAATTCATATACGTAGGTTCTTGTGTTGTAGGTCCCACTATTTACCACGTTTCAAGAAAATCTTGCTTTGCTTCCGATCCTTCTAGCGGCTACGTTCAGTCCTCGCTAGATTCATGTCCTTGGCTACCTCGTCGAATCTCGTCGAGCATCTCGACCAAGGTTGTGTGATGCGGCAATTGATCGGAGACAGAGTGGAGCTTCGTGACACCATCACCTGGAACACCTCGGTAATTTATACGTGCCCTTCGCCCAGTAAGTAGATCCATGTAGATCATCTAACATTGTCTCGTGATTGTCATGTATCTCTACCCTCCCTTCCACCTTCCGAAGAATCTAAACAGCACGTCAGCGCATGACTTTTGACAAGCGAGTGCGTGTAAGTGCGTGTAGATTCACCCATGCCATACCACCCTGAACTCCCCTTGCCAAGGACCATCACTCGCATCAGCCCGGAAGCTATGCAGTGGCATGACCCTAAGTGCCAACGCCATGAGCAAAGCAAAGCAAAACATTAGGCCAAACATACAGGACATCTCCATATCGAACCGGCTGTTGTATACCCTGAAGCTGGGAAGGGAGGACACCATGTCTTATGAGAAGATAACGGAGTACGGCATCGGTGCTAGACGAGACTATCAGCTCATATCCATATTGAGGCAGTGTGTAGGTTGAAGAAGGGTGTGGTCCGTGGCGAAACCCCGTAGAGCAGTTAGATCGAGACGAAGCTCACAATGCGCCCGGACCTGACCACTCCATCTAAGCCATCAAGATGAGTCTACAAATCTCGCCAAATACATCTAGACACCCACGACATTCGGAATAACAACGTCTTCCCCCGCCTCCACCGACTCTCTTACCTCCCTCGAACCCCTCAAAGCCCTCCCCAGAACATCCATCAAGACCGGATGCCCAGGTTTGGCAAGTATCGTCCACTGAACCATCTCTAATCCCCGATGGAGCCCGTCGCCCCGCCAATCCATCTCTTGCTGCTGTGCGTCGATCTCGACTGCGACAAGTAGGCTCGGTCCATCATCCGGCGGTGGTGAATGAGTGGACTGATCTGCGAGTCGAACGAGGTGTGGAAGAGAAGTGAGGAGGGGATGGAGAGAGGGATGATCAGGGTTTTGACCCCAATCCTGGATGGGTCGGACGCAGGCTGTGTCGCTATCGGTGTATACCCCTCCATGAAGCAGTAACACCAGATAGCTAAGATGATCAGCTGAAGCGGTAGAATCGAAGCTAACGACGTACCGGAAGATATCAGCTCGGACGATCCCATGCTTCTCAGCCAGAGCCTTCATCTCCCTCACAACCCCTCCATCACCAGTGAAGCTCGATCCAAGCCATTCATCCATACTCCCATCATCCACGAACATCGTCTTCCAGTCGGGATTCATCTCAGCCCAAGAATGGAACTGATTCGGAAGCCTGGATATAGGAGCTAGGTCGGTTGTGTACACCGTCTTTGGGAGTGGGTCGGTCGGCGGCTGGATTAGGGAGAGGTATGATAAAGCTCGGGAAAGGAGGTCGGTCTGAGTGGAATTGGCGAAGAAGTCGGAGTAGGTGGATCGAATGTCGGCTTGGTATCGCGCTGGGTCTAGGTGGCCTAACTTGATACCGTACTCTCGAAGGCCTTCGTCTGGATCGTAACGGGTTGCAGCGGAAGCGATGATAGCAGCCACTTGGTGGATGACGTCGTGAAGGCTGACTTTGGCATCGCGCAGCTCATGAGGGATATGCGAAGTGGGTGAGTCGGTCGATAAGACATCGGACCATGATAAGGAAGGAATTGAAAAGATGTGAGATAGGCGAGTGAGGGAGATCCCGATTATGGCCAGGACAACGAGTAATAATATGCGGACGGGGCGGAGGGTGAGCACCATGTTTGCAGACCTATCAACCGGTGCGACGTTACCGCATCGAATCAAGCGCTTGGTAATGATTTCCAGGGCCGATGTCGACGAGAAGACTGCGGTTGTCGAGCAGAGGCTGACGACTGCGGCGAGCTCTCTCTTCGCCAGTTGTCGATCGTCCCGTAGACTTATTTTTGACCGACAAGAAAGGACCGGTATGTACAGTACCTGTTATACACGATATGGAAATGTAATAATAGCCCCTTAATGAGTACAACTTGCTACAGCGTGAACAAGGCAAACACCTCACATCACAGAGCCAAATAACTTTATTCCGTAGCCCCTTATCCGTTTTTCGTCCCGTGCCGAAACACGTGCGGGACGGGAATAAGCTCACATAAGCCGTCATGACATTGCTAGTTTGGCTCATGCCATTAGTCATTTTAGAAGGCTGCGGAAGGAATCCAGATGCATGAGCCCTTGAGGACTTTCAGCCAATCGATGATGCGTAGTGACCACGAGCGGATGAAAATAGGAACAATAAGAGGAATTCGTATCGGCTAAGGGGCACGGATCGAAAGGCTGAAACCGCTACTCTTCCTCTTAATCTTCCGCTTCTTCCAGGAACTGCTCCACATCAGCACCTCGAAACAGATACGAGAGCTTGTACTCACCTTCACTAGCGGCTCAGTCGCCTTCAGAAAGTGCTGCTTCCCCTGTGGCTTTGCACCCTTCTGGTACCAATAAATGATCGCCTGATCCGATACCACATCGGCGTTGTAGAATATCTTCACGAGCTGAGGGAAGGCTTTGATGATTCGCGTATCGGTGTAGCAGTATACTTGAACGGCGTTGATGAGTCCGACTTCAGCTTTCGCCCCATTGCAGAAGGCTTCGAGTATGGGAGCGTGAGACTGCAATGGAGTTTTCCCGTAGCGCAAGTATACGCGGATCAGAAGAGAGGAGGCAGGAAAATGTCAGCGAAGCAACCGAGTCTGGATGGAGTCTAACTTACCGTAACGTACAGTACAACCGAATTGTCCATCTGATCCGGACGAGCTGTCCAATCAACCGACTTCATCAATCCTTGCCAGATCCACTCGCATAGCTCCGCCTCGGGAACAGGCTTGTCATTCTGCTGATTGCGGAGGTGCTCGACGATCTGCTATCAGCCTGGTCCAGTTGTGAGTTACCAACCTGCTCGTTTGACTCCTCATCACCAAGCATCCGCGCAACGTTGGAGATTGTCTGTTCCTTCATCTCGGACAAGGCGATCTTTGCGTACCACTCGTTGATTGCAGGGAGGTTTTCCTGCTTGAAATGGTCTTCGAGGTGTTTCCGATCACGCGTCTGGATAGGGAAGACGAGAAGGATATCCTTCAGCCCTGAACGCCGAATGGTACCGCCTAGATGCTCAACCGTCTGCTTGGTGAGGTAGGTCCGACAAAAAGCGGTGAGGAAGGCGAGAGCTACGCCATCTTTGACGACGTGATCCTTTACGAGCGACTGGAGGCAGCGAGGCGAACACTGCAGGTCGAGGATGAGCAGTGCAGTAGCTTCGGCTAGTTTGGCTCGGGATGCTGGGTCCCACTTGGCGAGGTATCCGAGCAAGTCGGGGAGGAAATTCTCCTCAAGAGGTTTTTGAAGGTATTTGTACCTCTGTATGACTCGTTTTAGGACCTCGACCATACCCGTGACCCCATCTTTCCACCCTTCCCCTCCTCCAGACTCCCCGTTCCCCTCGACGGTGATCTCATCGTCGGTCTTGAGGATGTAGACGGGGGAACGCTTGTCGTCGAGGTAGGATCCGCCGGGTTGAAGGAGACCGCCGACGAATAGGAGCTCGAAAAGCTGTTCCGAGTATTTGATGTATTCAAGGGTGGAGCCAGCTTGGACGAGCTTAGCTACAAGGGGTTCAGTGGAAGGAGGGGCGGGGAGTAGCGAGAGGTGAAGTAGTAGAGCGTCACGAAAACCTGGTGAAGCAGTGTCAGTCTTTCGCATCAATCGCTTGTCGTCTGACCTACCTTCTGGCTCGAATTTAGCAGCTGCCTGAGCCTGCCTCTTCCTCTGCTTTATCCTGACCCCCGTCAAAGACGGCTTCTTATCTTGTTGAGCAGTTTGCTGGGATACGCTGATGACATTACCCGATGGGGCGGTGGATGTGGGCGTGTGAGACATACAACAGTGGAGGTGGAGCGATGTAGTACTCTCTGGGGGATCAGGGGTTGATGAAATTGTTAATTTTGGCAGAAGAGAAGGGAAACGGTCTCGGCGGACACGCGGATGAAAGGCCGAAGAGGGAAATATCAAGTGGATTCTATCGTGGCAGCACGTCATTTTTGCGGAAGTAACTTATCCGGATACTGTCATTTTGCTATTACGTAAGAAGGGTAGTATCATCCGGTGCGCGGGAATGAATGACTTACGAACCCTCTTACCATCTGTGTATCTATCGTAATATCGCTTAACCGCTTTGGCTCAGTGTAACCGTGATCATCGCTCCGACTTCATCAACCCGCTGATCAACCTTTCGATCAGTTCTCGACGTCCCGCTTCCCAGGGCTTTTTTCATAGCGAACGGCTTTTCTCGATTAGATCAGCCTTCCGCGACGAGGTAGACATTCAAACCACTGTAGAAGTCCTCGAAGGGAAAAAATTGTTCTAATAATATTTTTCAATCCGCTCTGGATTCGCGCCATCCCAGCCATTGTCCCCTCCCGCTTTCATCTCCTACTCCCACGACCCAGAACTTGATGAGCGGATCCGGTCGCCTCTCCTACTTTCCGACGAACCCATTTACCACCTCATCATTCCCTTCCTCAAAACGGGCTTCCTCGCCACTGTCTGCCAACATGTCGCCGGATAAAGTAATCCGACGGCTACGAAACCTTTTGAACTCGGATGACCAGCAGGACTTGCGACCTTGTACTTGTGTTTGGGGCCGAGAAGATGAAGAGTGGGTCCGCTCTCATGATCCAGTTGCAAGTGCTCAGATCCCGCTCAGATACAAGGATGCGGCCGTTATACTTAACGGTGCAATCAAATCTGCGGCCGTCGCAATCGTCCAACCCGTTAGTGCAGCGGATGTGAGCAAGTGAGTACTTACTGTTCCGTTATGACCCTTTCTGATCATGCAGGACCATCGTTTATTGCCGAGAAAACGACATGACTATGAGTGTCAAAGGAGGCGGGACTGGTGTACACGGAATGAGCGTGAGTTGCGTTGTTCAAAGGGGAAATTAGCCGTACTAATAGAGTGTAGCTTGCGGGCGATGTCATCATCGACCTTTCGTCCATGGTCGATGTTTCAATCTCCCTTCCTGATGCTTCAGCACCTAGTCTTCAAGAATCATTTGAGCGCCTACACCTTCGTCCTTCGCCCTCTTCTATCGGTAAAGGGCATCGCAAGCGTCCATCTCTCGGCTACCCACAATCCAGCTCATCAGGAGCGAGTTCTGGCGTGACCTCTGTCAAGCGTCTGGCCAAAGATGCTTGGGATGGCCAAGATCACGAAAACGAAGATGGTATGGAAGCGGAGAGCTCCAACGGAAGCAACGGAAAGAGGAAGTTGAGGCGGAATGGGGACGGCGAAAGGAGTTCATCATCTAATTCCCGTTCAGGCTCTTCCAGTGGTGAAGGTGTGGATGGAGATCTCAACACTTCACGCGGTTCCTCGAGAAAAAACAGAACATCCGGTAGTGGTAGTGGGAGCGAGACTCATGATGGGGGATCGACATCTACCTTTGCGACCTCTGCTTTCGGGTCGCCCGACAGCAACTTCAAGCCTTTTGAGTCGATTGGGATGGCGACCATCGATGGCTCGATCCCGCCTTCGGCATCACTCCCCATGGCTACGAATGACCGCCCTTCGATCACCGCTCCGTCAGCTCAGGCGCGAACAACATATGTCAACCCTTCTCCTACTGCAACTAGTCGATCCTGGCCGTTCGTCTCGACCAACTTCAGCGCTGCCAGTTCTTCCTCTTCTTACTCGACGAATGTCGAGCAGGCTTACCTGGCCTCCGCCGGCGTGTTGCAACTAAACACTCACCCTGATCCACCACCTTATACACTTGTCACCTTCGGCGCCGGGACACACTCCAAACAGCTCGATGCCGCAACCGCGGCTTCGCAATATGGAGCCTTCCATGTCCCCACCTCAGCATACCCGGTTGGCGCAGGACAATTCCTTTCGGGCGGCTTCGGCTTCATCGGCCGTAAGCATGGGCTAGCTATGGATAACGTTGTTGAGGCCGAGATGGTCTTGGCGGATGGCCGTATCGTTTGGGTCGGTGAAGGCGGCAAGTATGGTGGTGAATGGAAGGAAGGAGAGGATCCTGAGGAAGTATGGTGGGGGTTGCGAGGTGCTGGAGCGATTCTAGGCGTTGTTACTCGCTTCCGGGCCAAGGGTTTCTACCTACCCAGCGTTTACGCGGGGAACCTCATCTAGTGAGCTCTTGTTTTCAAGCATCCGTTTGCTGTTTTTAACTCTCGCCAGTATGTTCGATCGCCACACTACGCCTTCCCTATACCGACATGTGCGAGATTGTATTAAAGGCGCACCCAGGAGTCTGTACTGCAACGTCATCATGACCGCCGGTCCATCCGGGGCATCCGCCATCGTTGTGATTCAAATCTGCTTTTCCGGCAGTCGATCGGAAGGAGATGTCTATCTTCAAGCCATCAACAGCTGGGAAGGTGGACGGTGCATGCTCCAGGAATTCTCCGAGAGGACCTTTGAGAGGCAGCTGACTGCTGTGGAGGAGGTACTGAGGGGCGGGACTGGGAAGAATTGGTAGGTACACTCCATGATGAACCGCGCTGACTCCTCCAGGTACATAAAGAGTGACATGCTCATGAACCTCACCGACGAAGTCATCGATAAGACTTGCGAGCGCTTCAGTCTTGTTCCGAGGGGTTGCAGTCAGTCCTTCTCTGGTCTTTCCCTTAGTTCTCGCTGACTAACCATACCGTTCTTAGCTTGGTTATTCGAATACATTGGCGGCGGCGCCATCGCGGACGTGCGAGACTCGTGCTTCCCCATGTCTCATCGAGAATCCGCTTTTACCGTTGCCGCCTTACATCAGTGGGGCAATGGGGACACGCCCGAAATTGATGCGTTATGCGTCGCCAACGCCGAGCAGTGGATTGACGAGGTCATTCACCCTAACTCCCCAGGCGGACCGCTTGCTAGCGTGCGTGCGCCCAATGTGAAGCCTTCATCCGCTAATTACTACTATAGTTCCTGGAATCAGCGACCCAGAAGGCGGTTTCCGGAGTGTACGGCGATAACTACTCCCGTCTCGTCGCGCTCAAAGCCAAGATGGACCCGGATCATTTCTTCCGGAACGTCATGTGGCCTCAAAAGAACAGTCCAGACGAGCGAAGACAGCTCAACGATATAGGTCCGTCTGCCTCGAGTATCGACGACATGAAGGAGGCTTTGAGGAGCAACCAGAAGGGTCTCGTAGATAAGGCGAAAGCGCAAGGTCGGTCAAATAGTTTCGATTACACGGGTGCGGCGGAAGCGGGGATGGCTGGGTCGCTGAAGGGTGATTCGGGTGTACCTGAGGCGGCTATTGAGATGCAGGCGATGCAGAGAGATACGGGTAAAGCGGTTCAACCTGTTTCGAAGGGGTAGGATGGGATATAGATGACGGCACGGCTTGAGTGGGGAAGAACTATTGTGTACACCTTCGAATTGTTGATGCATGTGTATCATTTGGGTTCTCCATATTGGACACGATGACTCTTCTGAGATAAGCTCGACCTTGAAGACGCAGATTGTTCTCAGTCGGCGATGTCAACGCTCCTTGACCCTTGAATTAAGATGTCATGATGAGGTGAATGAACATTTCGAGGACATCAGGTCCATAGATGAACAACGTGCATACGATGCTAATGACAGATGAGATCATTAATTGCGATCTAGTTGAGCCAGCCACGACATGTAGCCGCTCCACACAGACAGGGTACTCGTAATACTGGGTCTGACTCGAGAGGGAATTTGTAATCGTAGAGGATCTAGGGATAACTCATCAGCAAAAAGCCGATACGTGGGAATGTTAGCTCACCTCGTCGCCAGGATGTAATGTCCGTTTTGCATATATGACAATCTGAGAAGGGGTCAGCCGATGTCACCAGAAGTAACATCGTGCTCACTTTGGAATGACCGTTGATAGATATGATCTTTGCTGAAGCAGAAGGATCACAGGAATGATTGATGAGACGACTGCGATTTCTGAGTTACGTCTGATCATTTGACTGATTAACTCACCTGACCGAACCACGAAACGTAGCATCGCAAACCGCATCCGCGTCGATCCGAAACAGGTATGATGACCCGATACCCTGTTTGAGGTACCTCTGCTCCCTGATCTCCGCAACTGCAGACCGGCAGATCTCTCCAACATACTCGCAAACCATCTCGCCAGTCAGGATAGTCTCCATAGCGTACAGACCGTATCCTTCGATAGCAGACCTAGCGAAACGGAGCTGCTTTTTCCGGATGCGAAGTTGGTTGAAGGCGAAGAGATCGCTTTCCGCTGTAGTGGTCGCAGCGGTCTTTCGGTGGGTCTCCATGTCCAAGGCAAGTCTCCGACCGGTGACTCGAGCAGTACGACCGGAAGTAAGGGCACCAGCATCTTCCGCACTTACCGCTGCTCGATTTCGCTGAGGTAAGTACGAAGACTTCTGGATCTGTGGAACCTTCTTCCAGCCTTCCGCCCGCCATGCGCCAGCAGCATGGTAGAGTGGATGCTTCTCGTCGGGCAGCTCCTCCTCGTCATCCGAGAAATCGGGCTCGAAGCCATCCCGAGCAGCTTCTAGCGCTTGACCGAGCCAGTATACATCTTCCTCATCAACGACTTGGCCGGCTTCAATGAGCTTGTCGACGGGATGTTGCGGTACTTTCTTCGGCTTCGGCTCCTTGGCCGCCTTCGCGCCCTTCTTCGGTTCGTCGAGCTTGATCTCTGCGACCTCGGGTATGACAGGCGGCTCGAAAGGTACCTCAACCTCGATGACTGGTGAAGTGATTCTCGCCTTCTTAGCACCCTTAGCTACTTTCGGCTTGGCCGCACGTTTCTTGCTTGGCTTGAATACCTCGTCCAGCTCCCGTTCTCCATCTGCAAGCGGCATGGGCTCGTCAACGGGCGGCACAATGCTCGACGCGTCATCGAAAGAAGCCGGTGTCTCAGTGAAACGGTTTCGCTTTGGCAATGCAACCGCCTCATCTTCTGACAACTCCGAGGCGCTCGATATCGAAGTCTTTCTTGATAGTCGTCGCGGCGACTCGTCCTCCGAGGAAGACGAGGAGTAGGAGCGTAATCTTCCTCGTGGACGAGCTTCGGCTGCTTTCGGACTCGGTTTGCGTTGGGTTGCTGGTCGGTTTTTCTTGGTGATCGTCAAGAACCGCCAACCCTTCTCCAACTTCGCTTCGTTCGCTGCAGCGGGCGCAACGTCGTTCTTGAGCGGTTTCCGGGCAGTAGGAGGGGTCTTGACGATGATGACTAGTCGATGGCCTTGGACAATGGTGTTGTCGAGCAGCTTTGCACGCTGGGCAGTCGTATCATCACAGAAGAGGATGTACCAGCCTTGATAGTTGCATAGCACCTGATGCACAGTTAGGGGAAGTGTTTGCACCATGGGACAGGGTACTCACCTGGGAAGGCTTGAAAGCTCTAAAGTGGTCCTTCAGGTGATCCTCATTGACCGACTTCAGTGGGAGCGAGTTGGCATCGATGAAAGCGTACGAATGGCCGTTATCCGCCAAAGTGTTCTTCATGAGTTCCGCAGCCTCCTCATCCTCCTTCCTGATCTCCATCACAGGGCCTCGGACCCTGCCCCTGGCTCCGCCATATGGTGATCTCTCTCGTCGGCGGTACGGAGGCCTTTCATCCTCACTGTCGGAAGAGTAGCTGCAGGTCGAGCATCGGGAATACGATCTCGACCTCGACCTCGATCTCCGGGGTGAGTAAGAATCCCGGTAATCGTCGTGATGCGTTCGATGGTGAGTATGGGAGTGCGGGGCGAAAGGTGCGTCGACGAAAGAAGAGCTGAGCTGCTGGACTCCTGCTACTGGGCGAGAAGGAAGGGAAGAATGAAACACTGGGGCGTTGAAAGATCGGACGGGTTGAAATCGGCTCAAAGAGGAGAGGTTTCGCTCGGCTGTATTGAAGAAGATCGGTGGGCGAGGGCGAGGAGGCAGGGATGACGGTAAGGGTCTTGGGACACTGGGGACTTGTGGAGCGCTGACGGGATCGGACCGAGGAGTCGCCGCACCACTAGACGGGGTCATGCCCGCCGGCGGGAGCATCTGGTTTGGGGGTTCGACCTTCTTAGGCGGATATCGTCTTGCCATCTCCTCCTTGAAAGCCTTCTCGGTCCTCAGACCTCTTCCATCCAGCACCACCTTTATCCGCTCATCTCCTGCCAAACCAATCCTCTGTCCTTCACAGACCTTTACAACTAGATTCGCGACATCATGTCCTGTCCCCGGTCGTCCAGGCAGCGGGCCATCAAATTTGACCCAGCAGATGCCTAGCTGCATCCCAGATCGCAGGTCCATCTTCGGATCGATCTCCCGTATGCGCCCATGTGATCTCAAGAATTTGCTGATCTGATCGACAGTGGTGAGAGGATTAAGACCAGTGATGAGGACAGCAGTAGGTGGTGGAGGAGGCTTCGGGCCGGTGGAGTAATCATCCCACTAACCGTTAGCATCATGGGGCTTGGAGGCACTCACCTCATACTCCAGCTCATGAAAGGTACTCCTCTGCTTCGCGCTACCTCGCCCTCTTTGTCGAACGTCCACTGGCATCTGGAGCCTTGGATCCTCCACCTTTGCCTCATCCACCCCAGAGCCGCCATCATATCGCTTGACGACCTCCTTCCCACCTTTGGATCCATGAACAGCAGGATCATGCAGGAACATAAAGTTGCCCAAGCCAGGTCGTCGCTCTGTACTAGGCGGAGCAACGTACACAGGAGGTATGTAAGGTGGAGGTGTAGGTGAGCGAGAGGGTGAAGGTGCTTGAAGCGGAGATGGACTTCGAGGTGGTGGGATGGTCTCGTCCACTAGGGAGCTCTCGACTGACGGTTCTTCCGATTCCCCGTCAGGCGAAGGGGACTTTCTCCGTATGGGTAGCTCTCGGAAGTGAAATGAAGGAGGCAGCGGTGGATGATAGGCGGAAGAGACCGTTGATTTGCTCATAGGAGGCGAGGGAGGTGCCAGTGGAGGTGCTGTAAGAGGTTCAGGAGGGCGAAGTGGTGAAGCAGGAGCAGAAAACGTTGAAGGGAGCGGATGTAGTGTTGGAGATAGGGATCGTCGTGAATGAAAGGAAGGCGGATCTGGGGGAGGAGAAGGGGGAGGTAGAGGAACGAAGTCTAAGGGAGGTGGTGTAGAAGATCGACGGCTGATCTGAGGCGGAGGCGTTGGTGGCTGATCATCTGGAGGTGGTGGAAAGGGATACGGCTCTTCGGTAGGCGGAGGAGTAGGCGGTCGTTGATGAGGTGGTGAAGGCGGTTGGGAAGGTTTGCGGGTTGCAGAAGGCCGCAAGGGTCCAGCTATATTCCTTTCGAAGGGTGAAACGTCCAGATGAGGTGGTCGAGCTCTAGTCAATCCATTTGCGAGACCAGGAAGAGGTATTGATATAGGTATTCGTACACTATCATCCGTTGGGAGGAGCTTCTTCCGGAAGTCAAGCACCTCGGGATCCAATGGTTTTCGATTAGAGCTCGGGCGTCTCTTCGAAGGTGATTTCTTCCGGACTTCCCTGTTCGGTGATGGGCTGCGCTGTTCTCGATGATCATGCCGAGAGGAACTGGCATGATGTGATGAGCGGTCCGAGCGTTCCGCGGAGTTGGCCTGATGATCACGAGTTGACGCGGCCGATGACGATGCGAGAGTTGATAACGAGCTGTATGTGTGATGAAGAGTGCTTGCTGGATGTCTAGTGCTGGATCCAGCATACTCCTTCGAATGAGCTAGTTGAGCTTGCCTGCTAGATTCGGCTGTGGGTGAGGAGGGGAACCCGTTCGTATGCCGGTGAGTGAAAGGAACCGACGGCGTAGTGGAAGACCGTACTTTGCCGAAGCTACCTAGAGTCGAGATACCATTCAGAGGTGTAGGTATCGTTGGGGCATTGCTGGATCCGGCCGGGATGGAGAAGGATATCTTCTCCCTTGGTGAGAAGCCGGAAGAACCTGCTGGAGGGACCCCATTCAGTCCTCTCAGAGCTCTTGGTCCGCTGGGAGGAAGTTTCGATGGCGTCGTGGAGGAGGAGGAAGAGGTCGACCTGTGGGGTGGAGGGGGCATGCTACCGGTTCATGTGGGAGTGGTTGCCGTCATGGGCACAAACTACCTGCTTGAGGAAGGATTGACAGCGTAATGATGCACAATGCGATTCTTCGAAGTATATCCTTGTTACGACCTTGAGAAGGTATTGACTCCTGCCGCACTAGAATCTACGAGCACCGGAATGGCGACCTGGCGTAGAGTGAGGACGAGAGGAAGGGGAAATGTTGAAACACTGGCTAGAGGTTCAGTGGCCGCTTGAGCGCGTCCCAGAGTCTTATCTGGTCCCCCTCGAATCGGTAAGACCCCTTTGTGCATGGGAACATGTGTGATGCATAGTATAGATATCTACAGGCTTCTTTCTCGAGTGATAGTATGTCTCGCTCTTCCTTCGCCGTTTCATAGGATTTTCGTTCAGCGACCACCACGACGCTCACCATCCCTCGCTTCCGTCGTCGCCCTCGAAAGTCTACCACCATCCAGCCTTCTCCTCTTGCTCGAGCCTGAGAGATGACGAGTCAATTGTTGCAACTCGACGCATTGACCCGACAGCTGAGTTCCCGCATCACCATAGCGTTCGGTCCACTGCGCCTTATCCCTGATCGTATTTTCCTTGGTTTCCTCGAGCTGTCCAAACTCTGCTCTCCTCGGTGAGCGGAAATATTGAAACAGTCGCTGCTAGAGGAGACTGACTTTCATTGACCTCATTCATATACTCAATCACCCTATCGACAGCTTTAGACTGATGATTCACCATGACTGATGCAGGCTCATCAGCGTCACCTTTCCGCCCACTCACCTCTGACTTTGTGCAAGCTGTCGTCCTGTGCCAACGATTTGGATCCATCGACGCTATTCCGCCACAGATCGTCCCTGTCGATGCTGCTGATCAGTTTGATGTGATCCGGGAAAGCGGCAGGAGTCGTGAATGCGGGAAGAATAGCTTGAGGAATGCTTCGAGTTGAAACACGGCTCTGAATCGTTGTCAGCGGAATGCGCACTCTGTTGCTGGACTCACCTTGCGACTGGGCGCGTCATTATCGACTCTGTCCACAGCGAGGTCGTATCCAAGCTCGGCACCGCTGCTCCCTTTCGCCCTGCCCGCTGTCAGAGAAGCGATCTCGTCGCCACCGTGACGACCGACATTGAGCATACCTGGGGAGGTGCCGTAATCGCGAAAGGCATCTTCATCGTGCTGGGCGCAGTCGAAGTTTAGCAGTGCTTCTGGAGCGTCGTCTTGGAAGTGATCAACTTCTTCGTCGTCGCTGACATTGTGTTCAGCCGGACCAATACTGTCGGGATCGTAGACGTGAGTATACTGGGTTGTTTCGTGTCCAGGGAGCAAGGACACATGTCTGCTATGATGCGAGTACGAAGGCGTTTCAGCTCGGATTGCTTCTTTCGCGGGGTGAGCAGTTTCGAGCTTGCGCTCGGCGATTGAGGGGGTCGAACGCTTTCCGTGAATCGGTCCACCTTCGAAAGGATCATCGTCCTTGTATTTTGAGCCGGTCTGGCGTTGAGTGAGCTGGCCTCGCGGGGTACTGTTATGAGTCGTTTCATGCTTGGATGTACGGGATGCGGTATGGACTTTGTTGTAGGGAGAATCTCGCTGTTTGGTTGCTTGACTCTTGGCAATCGACCTGCTGCGCTTCTTGGCGAGGTCATGATTGCGATTAAAATCTTCCTGCTCGTCCTGCTCTTGCGGTACGTAAGATTGGCTTAGCTTGCTTGGACCTCTGATGTGACCGAAACCGCCCAGAGCGACGCCGTTCCCGGAAGTATTCTGACGCTTAGTACTGCTTTCATGCCTGGCTGTGCTGTTGGTCTGCATAGGCCCTAAAGGCGGAGCAGCTTCGGTGACCGAGGGATGGATTGAGCTCCGTTGTTCCTCTCTGTGCATCATCTTCTCCTACACCGAGTCAGTATATAGTACCGGTGCAGTTGAAAGGATGCACTCTGGCCGAGCAGTTCCTCTCCAGCACATCGTCGTCGTATAAGTCCGCTGCTTCTTGCCTCGTGTACATCTCGTCGTTTTGGTCCTGAAGATCGACTTCGGAAGCTAGATAGCGGTTCTGAGATCCGAACTTATTCTGCTGTTCTAAAGCGTGTTGAACGTCGTGATTGCGACTGTCGCTGTAATTGAAGGCTGGTTTCTGGCTGCGTTCAGCTTCCTGACTAGACGGCCTTGCGGGTCGAAAGTTCCTTGGCTTCTCCGTCATATTACTTGAGTTATGAATGTACCGATCAGTTGTCGCCGATCGCTGAGTACGGTGATAATCGTGTTTGCGCGGGTGATTCTGGTGATGATCGAGCGGAGTGGATAGCTTCGAAGCTTCCACCTCACGTTCGCACTTTGTGCGTCAGCAATGAAGCGTTCGATGGCAGGGCGTACTGATGCGTATCTAAACATTGCAGTTCCGTTGTCTTCGCCGCCCCGACTATCGGCAATCTCCTCGAATCGTGTATTCACATTATGCGTAGCGTGCTGGTCTCGTACTGGGGGACTGATCATTATCGTCGAGACAACAGGAAGGATGGGATTCGGAGCGTTCGTCTGGGAGGACATGGAGAAGCTGAAGAAGGCGCTACCGTGAGAGCGGATGAGACCCTTGGGACGGTTCCCGGCTATGGGCGTTCTGACGAAGCTCATCCTGAAGGGTAGATTCTCGCTCAACACCCTAAAGAAGAGGTCAGCCGATGATGCTGCTTGGAAGACACAGTATCGTGGCCCACGAAACCAGTGGTTCAGTACAATTGCAGACACATACACTTCTCCTCGGTGTGCTATGAGGATTGCTAAGTATTGGTGCGCGAAACGTGAGGAAGGAAGAGGGAACGAAGTCAATGCGATCAGTCCTTACCAGCTGATTTCTGATGATGACAACTTTCATAGGCGCATGAGGGATGAGCGAGATGCAAACGCAAATACTGTCAGACTGGGGAAAGGAGACATGCGATGAAAAGAAAAAGCGGAACAAGCTAGGAAATCAACAGGGAGTGGTCTGTTTAAAAAGCATCCATTTCACAACCGCCGATTTGGGGAGCCTATGAACCAGGAGCCTAGCTTCGTCAGGTCCTGCGTGACCAAAAAGTTAAGAACCTGCTTCCCCGTTCATCCCCTCACATTCCGGCTTGGATAAAGCAGCATATACAACGAGAGTCATCTCGTCAGAACGGAGTGGTATCGTCGACATTGCCGTAAGTGCTTCCCGAACCAGTATGAATGGTCCACTGATCGACTTTGATAGCCCATGTGACGACGGGATGGGAGGATATGGGGGTCCGGCTTCAAGCCCTTGAGGCATTGACCTATTCATCCCGGCAATATCTCAGCTCGCCGCCTTTCTCATCGCTCCGACTAGCTCCGGATGGCCCGACATGCTCGAGATGGTTCTCCTGCTCGTGCTGCCGGAAGGAGAGCAAACGATCAACGGAAGACTTCTTTTCCGCCAACGCCTCGTCCACCGAAACTGGCACGAAGCTGATCGCTCAGGCTCCAAGCGATGACGCCGGGATCCCGATAAAAATACCGAACCCGAAACCATCAAGAGTCATACACCACCTTCCCATGCCGCCACCCCTGCCTTACTCGCCTAACTCCCACCCTTTCAAGCGACAAATCGAGATCCTTTCCCTCTACATCTCTGGCGCATCCGCCAATGAATCATGGAAGCTTTACTACGAAGCCATCCATCCCGATCTTCATCGATATATACCCGACCATACCTTTCGTTCGCTTATCACCCACCAGCTCGGCAACCCCGACCCCGATCTTCGCTGGCGTAAATCAGCCATCTTGTTGCGCTTCGCAATGAAATGCCGGATGGAAGCTAAGGATCTGGGTCAGGATATACTGGAAAAGGCTTTCAGGGAAGGTGTGGGATATGTATTGGAATCCACGCAGAGTACAACGCGGGCGTCATTGCGGAAGAACCGATTGTTCCTCAACTTCGCCATCTTGCGGCAAGTTTGGGATTACTTCACCCAGCTTGCAGACAATCAGCTTTATCGCATTCCTTTGGAGATTCGGCAGCTCTGGCTTGAAATCCATTCCCAACGATCTACCTATGGCGGCTCAGTATTGCGAAACGCCCATCAGGAGGAAGCCGTTGCGACTCTGGTCCGGATGATTCGGTACGGAGGAGGGAAAGGCATCGAGGCGATTGGTGGGGACATTATCTCCGATGGTCACTCCATGGATCCGGACGTCCAGCATCGAGCACTTTGCCTCGTCGTTGAGCTTAGCCATTACGGCTTCGAGGTCCCGGCAGCGTCAACCATTGCCATCATGACGAAGCTATACACGGCTGTGGAAAGGAAGGAAGGACAAGGGATTGTCCGGCTGCAAGACGCAGTATCTAGCCTCATTACGAAACTGCAACCTGTTTCGTCCGCCTCGGAGCCAGTCATCAGATATCTGGAGAGCTGTCTCGAGCAAGTGGTGAAGCCTAAGCCGAGCATCACACAGAAAGCTGTCGATCTTCTCGAATCAGGAGAGGCCCGAGTCCCAACGCTGGTGAGGAGAGGTTTGAAGCTGGTCGAGACCAAGGGCGCCGACGAGGAGCGCTTGACCCGCATCGATCTGACGATCTCACTGCTGGAACGAGCTTTACGGAGGCGCGATGCTGAATGTAAAGCACTTATTGCGCGCCTCCTCGTCAGCCTTGTCTCACCGAAAAAGCGAGCAGAAAGACAAACCCTCACAGGCCGCGATGCCTACAAGCATCGCGATCTCTCTGCGAATCCATCTAGTCCCACCAACCTCGATACCTCGCCAGGTCCCGACATCGTTTCCCGCCTTGACGACTCCCCGAGTCTCGATGACCTCGTCGCGCGTCTCGCCCATGTACTCCTCGCGTCGGACATCCTTCTGCACCTCGACTCGAATCTTGTACACTTCCTCTTCCACCTCGTCATTTCCTCCGAGCCCTCTGATCGATCTTACGTACTGGCTCGGGGAGTTTACCCTTTCGCTCGATCGACTGAACCAGCTTTCAACTGGTCGCATCGGAACCTGTACTTATGGAGATCGCTTTTTCATTACACGATTGGACCAGAGCGCCGACATCTGCACTTCGCTTCCCGACTGTACGCTGATCTCATGGCGGATGGAGTCTCGATCCGCCGTACAGACGCCATCGCGATGGTCCGTGCCATCGGGACCACCCGCGGAGCCTCACGCCGTATCCTCCTAGAAAGACATGTCAAGGATTACCTATACATGGAGTATGGTTCACGACAGGCCTTTCTCACCGCTATCGTAAAAGGTCTCACAGCTCGTCGGAGAGGTGACGATGCTTTACTAGCATTCAACGCGATCATGCGGTTGTCGACGGAAAAGCCGGTCCCCGGTCCTGTGGCGCAGCTGCTGCTGGATACTCTACCTGCGGACGATGAAGGGGTCGATCATCGGTATTTCCTCGACCTTATCCGGTCTCTTCCCGCTGAGGCGGAGACCGCCACGTACTACAATAGCGCCTTACATACTCTCATCTCGCCAAGTCACAGAAGGCTCTCACCCAACGACAGTCTGAGTCGAGCAGTCGACATATACAAAGACATGATCGCTCGCCAAATACCGCCCAATGGCCGGACAATCTCCTACCTCATTCGAGGTCTTTGTGAGGCGGACTATCTCGATTCTGCCCTAGGAGTATTCCGCGCAAGCTTGGATGCCGGATTCGAGATCTCCTCTCACGCGACGGGTAGTTTCATGGTCTTGCTCGGTACCAAAGGAAGATACGAAGATGCGGAAGGAGTGGGGAAAATGTGGCAGTCGAGGGCGGAGAATAATGAGCAGAAACATGGCGATAGGGAGTATAATCGAGGGATCGTGGCGGCTTGTTATATGCTTGACTTTGAAAGGGGTCGCAAGGTGGATGTCAAAAGGGTCAAGGCGCAGGGTCGGTGGAAAAATGAGCCGGCGTTCGAGCGGTATCTCGAATCGCTTAAGCCGTCAGTGAGAGCCGATTCAGTCACGAAGGAGGGGACCGATCTCTTCCTAACCTCTCACGGCTTCGAGACGGTGATGACCACCTCGCCAGCGTTCAAAGAGGTTCGGGACCACGAGACAGCTTCTACCGGAGCAGAGCCTACACGATCCACTACGAATGGAGGTACTCTGTCTGGACGCAGCGTGCAGTCTCGCACAGAGCCACAAATCGTCTCGCATGACAACGCTCCACAACGGCGTGTTGGCTGGCTAGCGAAGCGGAATCAAGGGCGTGAAGAGGATGAAGGGGAGAGCGGTATCAACCTCGTTTCGGCAGGAAGTATAAGGTTCGTGGCGATGTAGGTATACCTTGCACAGCATATCCTGCATCTATCGTCATCATGCATTATCATCTTCTTCCTGATGATATCAAGAAAACATCTCGTACGTGTACGATCTTATATGCATGCTGATCTAGATGATCGCGACAATGTCCATTAAGAATTTCGAAGGAAGGCGGAATATGGCGAGAAATTGTCCATTCTCTTTTTAATGTCCATATATATGTTCCTCATATTATCATCGCACCGACAAGCCCGATGGAGGCCAATATTATCGTCGAGCCAAATGATGTACTCCTCTCCGCACGGCTCTTCTTCGATGTCGATGCTGCCGCCGCAGCTGTTTGGATCGGTGACCCAGTTGCGGTGGATGAGGTTGTGCTCGTAGTCGTGGGTGTAGCGGTTGTACTGGTCGTGCTCACTACAGCAGTGGATGTTGTCGTACTCGAGATGGAGGTGCTGGTGCTGGTGTTCAAAGCAACTGTCGCAACCGCCATGGAGGTGACGTTCCCGGTATTCGAGTTATCCGTGTTTTGATACCAATCCTGACCACCATAAGCGTCCGGGACATTCTGAACGATCCATCCGTCCGAGATCATGGTAGGGAACATATCCATGAAGACTCCGACGGTGTTGTTATTGAGTTCGTGCTCTAGCATACACAGTCCAGTGGTCTTCTTCTTCAGCCAGCCGGCGATGCTGGCCTCGACCCCGGTGATAGTGTATTGCGGGTTGGTACCGATGGCCCAGTCTGCGGAGTCTGTAAAAAGAAAATCAGCTATGGGCAAGGGGTGTCAGTCCAGACATACCCTGGTTCCAGACGACGGTCTCAAGTCCGAAAACTTGCTTAGCGATAGCTCGGACACGATTGTCAACATCGCCGTAAGGGGGTCGCCAGAACCTGGGTAGACGTCCTCCATTGACGTCGGAAATGATCTGCATCGTCCATCCGAGCTCGCCAACGACTTGCTCGTTCGTAATTGTAGTCACTGCTTGAGTCAGTATTGGCCCAAGGCAGTCAACACACTGTATGGGTGAGACCAGGTATGGACACCGATGTGACCCCCAGCGTGGGCAGCTGCTTGCAGGAGGTTGGGACTAAATCATTTCATCAGCCCGTTGCGAATACGGGCTATGCTCCACTTACGAACCGCAAATATTACCACCAATCATGAAATGCGTAGCGTTTGCAGACATGTTATTCGCGGCGAGGAAGGTGTTCAATGTTGGACTACTCTCTGTCGGTCCGTCGTCGAAGGATAGCTGATGTTTCAGGTCAGACAACAACCTTCAACCAATCATTGACGAGCTCACAGCGACGACGCCAGCAGGTGGGTCTAGCAGGTCGGTAGGGGCAATACATGAGTAGGTGAAGGAGCAGATGGTCGAGTCGGTACCAGACTCGTTGTTTGCGTATTTCGGATACCCGTTGTTTTGTATGGCAACACTGATGTTTGGTATGGAGGCCGAAGCGAGTGCGGCCAGCCATGCTGCGGGGATGGATGAGACGGGTGGTGATACCTGGTAGGCGACTGGTGGGTAATTTGATGAGAAGTCTGGGAGTGATAGATCAGTTCGAAGAAAGCTTGATGGTGGGGAATACTCACTCGCATCTGATGGATTGGGGATGTACCGCTTTTGGAACAAAGCAGCGACATGGGAATCTGCGGGCTGATACCATGCATTATGTGCTGTTGGCACAGCAGAGACGACGGTCTGGAGGACGAAGGGGAGAAGCGTGGGAAGAAGGGCTTGATGCAACATGACGGGGGCAAAAGTTGGTTGAAACCGCGAGAAAGAAGGGGTAAGGGAGTTTCGATTTGAATATTATAAAGCCAATATTATATTTAGTGAGCGATGCGATGAAGCAAGAGACCGGAGCGAAAAGAGCGTGGGGGACAGGTTGCACTGTTGTTATGAAAAGGCGGTGTTCGTTTTGTTCGCTGATAGGGGACCGACCTGGTTTTGGTGCCTGAGCTAAGAGGATCCTGAAGTGACGCAAGCCAAATGAAAGGTGCCTGACGTCCCTGTGGCGAGACAGTGGGCTTTTGAATGGGAGTAAAAGCTGTGCAGAGCGGGGACGATATTTGCGGGTTTAGAAGAGGGGAGGTGAAGGGTCGGGACGAAAAGAGCGAAATTTTCAAGTGGAATTGGAAGAGTACAGAGTAGGGGAAGGATAAAACAAGGATTGGGGGGGATGACGGCAAAGAAAGCACATGCCGCGGGGACTGTTTACGTTCAATTCAGTCCGTTCCGATGACCCCCAGCTTCACATCGCTTCCTGTTCGATTAGGCGGCCTAGGTCTTCTCTCCTTCAAGACCTGCGCTCCCCACGCCTTCCAAGCCTCAGCCGACACATCAGACATCCTCCTGACACCCCTCCTTGGACCGCGGACCGAAACTTTTAACCAAAACTCATTACCGGTCAAGTCCCAACGAGAGCGGTGCCAGGAGGCGCTGCTGAATGAGAGAGACACCCTACTCGACTCTCTTTAAGAGGCCAGGATCAAAACTCGATTCTAGAAGCGGGTTCAACTCTTGGCTGAGCCTGGCTATCGGTCATTCCCTTCAACTCCTCGCTCAGGCTCACCGATTTCGATATCTCAGCAGCCCTCTCCATTCGACTTTTGCTCCCCCAGCTCCACACTTCCTGCAGGCTTTGCGGCGAGCCGGAATCGATAACCCATGGCGAGATTTGCCGCCAGAGGGAGAGGTGGACGATTACAAGACATGAAAAGGCTAAGTGGCTCATCATACACGCCTTGAGGACGCTGGAAGGAGTGAGGTGATGGCTGAACCTATGGGAGATGAAGATGCAAGGAGGAACGACATCAGAATCGACGGATGTCGGCAATCAGGCCTAGGGAACAAGGAGTTTGACTTGACCATCGTCTCCCTCTCTTCCCAAGCGTCCGCTTCGACCAATCTGCGACCCACCGAATCCACATAGCGATCCCAGGCTCAAAGGACCGAGGAGATCCTTCAGAAACATCTGGACTCGGCGGCTCGTTCAAAACTCGCCACCAGCCCTCTCCTTCGGTCCCCTTCCAGCCCCTGGTGTTCTCCTTGGGTGGGATGATGGAGAAATCGACTTCGGATGAGTTCAGGAGGTGGAAAGGGTGTATGACCGGGTCTGTACTCGGGTTTCTACTCAAACATCTGTCCCTTGCCCTTCTTAGGGCGAGCGTACATTCCTTCAGCTTGTAGGACCATCTGTCCCGGCATTCCCTAACCCTTAGACGCTCTCAGAGTAGACAGAATGGCGATGAATCACCCCAAATGCCCGCCTGTATCTACACTGAATGCATGTTGCCATAAACCAGAATATCTGAGAGGTGTGCGAGATATGCACAGCATATGACATGAACCCCAGCTCATCCCAGGACGAATCTGTCTCCACACGCCCCTGTCTCTCGCATCTACCTTCGCTGCTTCTTCGCCTACTCACTCAATTCTCCCTGAACCCGTCGGGTAGCTTTGCGCTGTGCCGATTCGACGGCTTCCTCCGCTTCCTTCCGATTGTCAATCCATCGGAAGGTTGTCGGTGGATGTTTCGTTTGAGAGGCGGCATCGGCATCGGCGAACCAAAACACCAGACCGGGAGACCTACACTCGGTCAGCGTCAATCAGTCCATATAACTGTACAATACTAACGCAGGGCGAACACGCGAGCAAGGCAGACCCGTTTCAGGCTCATCGAGAATGGTATGCAACATCCCCGCCTTTTCTATACCAGACACGACGAACACGGCTCGGTAACAGTGTATCAAGACCGGGAGACTGGGCTCATTCAGCTCCAAGTATGATACAGTCGACCACACTCACGTCATGGTTATCCTCGCCTTCGGTCCTCGGGGTGCATCTTCGATGTAGCTCACCCATGCATCCCTCTCGCTCAAAATTTCGTGACCCGGAAACAACGAGCATGTCTCTCCATCCGGTCCCATACCCAGGAGCATCAGGTCGAAGACCGGATATCGTGCAGCATTCGACGCAGCGAAATGTCCTATCAGCTGCTTCTCGTATTCGTCTGCCAATTCTTCTAGGTCGCCCAGGAGGGAAGGGTCGATCGTATGTATCTGTGTCGGTGGTATGGGGACAATAGAGAGGAAGGAGAGGTAGTTAGAATGGTAGTTTGAGTCTTCGGATGACAGTGGAACAGCTGCTTCGTCGCAAAAGAAGACCTCCCTATTGAAGCGTGTCAAGCGCATCACAACAACTCCACAGCCTGCAAGCTTTGAGCATCGGGATGAGGACTGACCACTTATCCCATTGGACGTTCTCCTGTCCAACCAAACCCCTCAAGTTCGCTGCCAAACTACCTCGTGATAACGCAATGGTGAATTTACCGCGTTTGTCGACTGCATCTCGTTGCGCTTTGACTACAAAGTTTGCTAGAGAGTCTGCATTCATCCATGGTCAACCCTTGAAGTGAAATGGAACAAAGTAAACTCACCGACAAGAACGTCGTTGGTCTTGAAGCTGTAGAAGACAGGTGGAGCAGGTGGTTGAGCTGGCATAGCTGAGAGCTTGGATGAGAGGTATGTCAGGAAAGGAGGGAACCGTTGAGGGGGCGAAGGATGAATCAGTCGAGGTCGATGCCAGTACTTGTCAGCCCGTAGTGTCGTCGACTCGGGAGACCCCTGATAGCCCCTTCGGCTTGCTTTTCCGCTGGACTGGTAAGGTCGCTCGTCACGAACAAAGGAAACAACTTCTTCGATCCGAGGATCTGGGTTGGAGTAGTATAAATCAAAGGAAGTGGATGAAGGGGAGTGGGCGTGGCGTTGAAGGTGAAGAGGATCGATTGGAGGGTGCGACTCGTCGGTAGAGTGAGTCCAAGAGGAAAACGAGAGTCGATAGGGACGGAGGAAGGATAGGCTTGGCGTGGGGAGAAAGGAAAAGCTAATCTGAAAAAGGGATCGATTTTGCGAAAACTACACGGGAAGGGATGGAAAGATCTAGAGTACAGTCTCTAAACAGATCCCCTCGTCGTATATGGTGGTGGATGGTCGCGGTGTGAGCCCCTGCGCGGGACTGGCCGAGATGAGATGTTGAAGTCAGTGACGGAAGAAATGAAAGTGATGGGGAAGACTCGCTTCAAGGCGAAGCGATTACGTACGACGTTTCTGGAATGCTGGTATATTAGGCGTTCCCTCTTGGAGGACTCTCCCCCTTAAAATAGGCATCCAAAAGGATTTGGGTATTATCTCTCGTTCCGACGGTATATACTGCTGCACGAGACATAAACTATCTCCAAGATTTCGGGCAACCGTATCTATTCTTCAGTAATCGCGACGGATAGTGCTTGCCAGCAGACCGAGAGTGGAATCTCGCACTATGTCAGGTCAGATCTTGTGGGGCAGGTCAGTGATTCGCATCCTTCCGCAGTTGAGGAGTGCTGATGGTCGTTGCAGATTTGCTGCATTCTCAGCACTCAGTGCGTTTCCGCTCTCTCTAAGTCCCTCAACCTTCACGGTGTGCCGTCTATCTGACCGAAACAACCTTCGAACACAAATCGATGCAAGCTGGAAAGGGGCTAATCATTACCTCATAGTCGTTGGATCAGGCTACTTGACCATGCGATGTGCGTCTTTGCCGAGTGATCCTCCAAGCTGACAGCGAATATAGGGGCAACGCCCAGCGAGCAACAATTCTACGATGTGTGTCTCGGATACCTGAGAAAGATGGGCCTAGTGATAACAAGCTGACCCTACGCCAAGAAATTATCGCCAGAATTGAAACGGAAGGTTGATGCGGCGAGATTACAACGAGAGGGTGGAGCTACGGTGAAGCAAACGCTGGCTGTGAGGCCTGTCTACCTTGTACAGTGTATGGCTGCTGACTAACACTCTCTGCTCCTATCCTCCGTTTTGCCTCCCTGCCTGTTTATCGCTCATGACACTCGCCTCTGATCTCCTCATGTGCCATACTCTCTGTTAATCCTACCAGGAAGCTGTGACAGAAGATAAGGTGGTATGGGGAGATCAGCTGAATCCGACGAAATCTCAATCAGAAGGGACGAGGAAGGTATGAACCGCTCCGCAGCATGTGACATTGTATTATACGGATACAACTGCCGCACAGGCCTTGCAAGGCCTCGTAATGGCTCTGATTATTGAGTATTACGTCAGCTCGGACGCGCCTGGTATTCCGAAAATTCACCCTTGCACGCAATAGCCACTTGGCGCCCGGCGGCCGTACTTCCGTTTCGTGTCACACTGCCCGAGATTGCTCATCACATCAAGAATAATTGCTTTCCTTCAAGGGTGTCCTACAGCGTGGCCGAGCTGAGCAGGAGCGTGACAAAGGGGTATCACAATTTCGCTCGCGAGGTCAGGTCGACGAGCTGAAGCGCGCACACCTCCTTTTCACTCAAAGGAAGTCTTGTCCTTGTCAACCTTTGATCACAACCATCGATGTCTCATCACTAGTTAGGCACTCGAGTGTTGTTGGTACACCGCCTTCGGATCTTGTTTTGACGCTTCACATTACTCACGGGAAGCGGCGCATTAGAAAAAGGGGTTGGTCGGACAGACAGGCTTTTCGAGTAGGACCGGGACTCGACGAGAGACCTTGAGACCTTCGAAGGCAGGCTGCGGGTCCTATCAGCCCATAAAAGGTAAGCTCTTGCATATTATTTCGGGACATTGATGAGATAATCTCTTGTTCAGTCGAGACGATTCTATCCCTACGACAATTAAACATCTAGATCTGCCATGTCCCTCCACCCACCTGTCGCATCGACTTCCCGTTCATCCGGCACGTCGCCGAAATCCAGACTCCGGTCTCCATCAAATAATCATGTCGAGGAACCGGAACATGACACCTTTGACCCATTCTCTATCGACCCAGAGTTACGCCTTCGGACGGTCAAGACCGCTCACTCGGCTATCAATCAATCGATACGGACCGAGGCGGAGGCGGAGAAGCGGAAGACGAGGAGGACGCTGTTCGCAGGCCGGAAGCGCAAAACCTCGACATTGAGTGTCAATGGAATCAAGGACTCACTGAAGAAGCGAAATAGTGCTGGAGTGGTTGGGATAATAGGGGAGATGGCAAGTGTTCATGGGAGTATACCCGGTCAAGCTCGGATACCTCCGTCATCCCTTCAACAGTTATCTCGCCCGAATAAAGGCAAAGGCGAAGCCCTCGTACCCGCAAGGCGGACAATACACGTCAACATCCCACTTCCCGGATACCTCACCCATCATTCAGGCGATCCCATCATCCGCTACGTCCGTAACAAGGTCCGGACCTCGAAATATACACTCTTCACCTTCATCCCAAAGAACCTGTCCGAGCAATTTCGTCGAGTCGCAAACATTTACTTCCTCGGATTGGTCGTTCTGCAAGTCTTCGAGATCTTCGGGGCAGCAAATGCTGAGATTGGGATGCTACCGCTGCTGGCGATACTGGGTATGACAGCGATCAAGGATGGAATGGAAGATTGGCGGAGAGTGAAGCTGGATGATGAGGTGAACAACTCGGCAACGACCAAGCTAGGGGGATGGCGGAATGTCAATCAGCCGAGGGACTCGAGGGCGTTCTTCGAGAGGTTGCTCAACCTTGGTCCAGGTATGTTGATAGGTTGGTAGCATGACTGATGGACAGCGCCCGGAAGACCGTCAAAAGGAGTCAAGAAGTTGCGGAAGATCGAGGCCGAAGCTGGGAAGGAGGTCGTAATGGAGAGGCAGAAGGTCATCGATGGAGACGTGGAGCACGTGGAGGAAGGGTTCATGTTGGACAAGCATTCCTTTCCCCTCGAATCGATCTCACGTGTAAGCCTTTGCATCTCCTTGAGTATGGTCAATTGATAAGATCAGGTATCCGGCTCACCAGCGCCTGATAACTCACTCCATCTCATTCGACGGATCACAAGCGCACCAAGCACAATGTCAAGCCGTAACGGCGGAGTATTGGACTGGACCCAGTCAAGCTCAGGTGCAGCTCAGTGGGAACGGACTCTCTGGTAAGTCAACAATCTTCCTGTGGACCGTCTTGACATATCTGCAGGAAGAAGCTGGAAGTTGGTGATCTAGTGCTCCTACGCGACAACGAGCAAGTTCCAGCAGATATCATCGTTCTCTCCACCTCGAACGTCGATGCCTTTTGCTTCGTCGAGACCAAGAACCTGGACGGAGAGACCAATCTCAAAGTACGAAGGTCGCTCAAGCCGACCGCTACCATCTCATCAGAGGAGGATCTCGAACATGCACGATTCGTCGTAGACTCCGAAGCTCCGAACGCGAGCCTGTACACATATAATGGTGTCCTGCGATATGCTTCCGCTGATCTGGAAGCGAAGGGCGAATCGCAAAGGCAGGAAGCAATAACGATCAATGAGCTGTTGTTGAGGGGATGCACGCTAAGAAATACGAAATGGATCATCGGCTTAGTGGTCTACACTGGCAGCGATACGAAGATCATGCTAAATGGCGGGGACACGCCCTCTAAACGGAGTAAGATCGAGAAGGAGACCAGTGAGTGCATGCCAGATCATTAAGACAATTGGCTGAATCTTCTTAGACTTGTGCGCTCTTTCAGCGTCTGCCTTAGCTTGACTGATCTGTACAGCAATGTCGTGATGAACTTTGTCATCCTCATTTTCCTCTGTCTGGCCACAGCTCTTCTGCGTATGCGCTTCCGCCATGGGCTTGCTGATTCCGTGCAGATGGATGGTACCGATCCTTGTCTGGAACGAGTGCCGATTCTTACGAGGTCGATTCGGAAGCTTCCAGCAACATCTACCTTGACTCACTGATCATCTTCGCGTACGTCGCTTGTTCCTCAACCGCATTCGGTGCTCACCAATCTAAGCTCTTGCCTCATTGTCTTCCAAAACATTGTGCCGATCTCCTTGTACATCACTATCGAGGTCGTGAAGACAGTAAGTGAGGCGGCAAAGTTGAAGGGTTTCACTGATGAGCGCAGATCCAAGCATACTTCATCTTCCAGGATGCCGAAATGTATTACGAGCCTTGTAAGCGGCTCCATGCATGAGAGACCGTCGCTAAGTCACACAGATGACACCCCTTGCGTGCCAAAAACGTGGAATATCTCGGACGATCTAGGTCAAATCGAATACGTATTCAGCGACAAAACCGGAACATTGACACAAAATATCATGGAGTTCAAGAAGTGCTCGATTCAGGGCGTCGCCTTCGGCGAAGGCGTGACGGAAGCGATGATGGGTGCTGCCAAGCGCGATGGAAAGGATCTAGGCCCAATGGAAGATCAGGAAGTCAAGCTCGCTCAGGTGAAGGAGAAGATGCTCCGGTCTATGACCTCGACGATCAACAATCGCTACCTTCGAGAGAGTAAGATGACTTTGATCGCTCCCGAGCTGCCTCGTCGACTTGTCGATCAGAATGATCCTCTTCGTCCACATATCATCGAGTTCTTTCGGGCACTCGCCATTTGCCACTCGGTGCTTTCCGATGTCCCGGAGCCTGAACACCCGTTCCTGCTCGACTACAAGGCGGAGAGCCCGGATGAGGCGGCTCTCGTTGCTGCCGCTCGTGATGCCGGTTTCCCTTTCATCACCCGGAATACAAATCGAATAGATATCGAGGTGCTCGGTAATGCCGAGACATGGACGCCACTCCGTGTACTCGAGTTCAACAGTAGTCGGAAGCGGATGAGCGTAATCGTACGCGATCCTCAAAATCGTATTGTTCTCTTCTGCAAGGGTGCGGACAGTGTCATCTACGCTCGATTGGTAGAGAACCACGATGAAACTATGAAGCAGGCGACTCTGAAGGATCTGGAAACCTTTGCAAATGGCGGTCTTCGGACCTTGTGCGTTGCGCATCGTCACCTGAGCGAGGAGGAATTCGGAGCCTGGGCAAAGCGATATGATGCAGCATGTGCCGCAGTCGATGATCGGGCTGCCGAGATCGAAGCAGCTTGTGAGGAGATCGAGCATTCCCTCACCATCCTTGGTGCTACCGCCCTCGAGGACAAGCTGCAAGAAGGTGTTCCGGAAGCTATCGCTACTCTCCACAAAGCAGGGATCAAACTATGGATTCTTACCGGTGACAAGCTTCAGACGGCCATCGAGATCGGTTACTCTTGCAATCTCCTCACAAATGACATGGAGGTCATGATCATCTCGGCGGACTCGGAAGCTGGGGCTCATGCGCAGATCGAGGCTGGTTTGAACAAAATCGCTTCGGTTCTAGGCCCTCCTCCTACCGGTCGCCGAAAAACCCTACAGCCGACGCAAAGCAACGCCGCCACGTTCGCAGTCGTTATCGATGGTGACAGCTTGCGCTACGCTCTGCAACCTTCTCTGAAACGGCTGTTCCTCTCTCTCGGCACTCAGTGTACCGCCGTGATCTGCTGTCGAGTATCTCCGTCGCAAAAGGCTTTGACTGTCAGACTGGTGAGGCGCGCTCAAAGACTCTAGCTAACGAGAATCAGGTCAAGGAAGGCTGCAACGCGATGACACTCGCCATCGGCGACGGAGCGAATGATGTAGCAATGATCCAAGAGGCCAACGTCGGAGTCGGCCTATACGGTCTCGAAGGGTCGCAAGCTGCGATGTCTGCAGATTACGCTTTCGGGCAGTTTCGCTTTTTAACGAGACTGTTATTGGTACATGGGCGATGGTCGTATGTCCGGATCGCGGATATGCACGCAAAGTGAGTGGATATCCGAAGGGGGTTGATTATGGGCTTACGGGGATTAGCTTCTTCTACAAGAACATCATATGGACGCTGGCGGTGTTCTGGTTCTTACTGTATAACAGGTAGGTGATCCCTGTGCCTCGATATAGCCCACTTTTTGACTTTTCAGCTTCGACGCGACTATGCTGTTCGAGTTGACCTTCATGCTCCTTTACAACCTCGTCTTCACCTCGATCCCGGTCGGTATACTCGGCGCTTTCGACCAGGACTTGAATGCGATCGCTTGCATGGCTTTCCCTCAGCTATACAAAAGGGGTATTCAAGGCCTCGACTACACTCGAACTCGATTTTGGCTGTACATGTTTGATGGTCTTTACCAATCGGCGATCATCTTCTTCATCCCGTTCCTGGTTTACGGATCCGGTACCCCTTGGTCAAGTAATGGTCGTGATACCAACGCCTTGTATGACTTCAGTACGACCGTCGCAGTGACCGGAGTGGTATCTGCCAACCTGTACGTTGGAGTCAATACTCGTTATTGGACGTACGTGCCTGCCCTTGTCACCGGAGTGTCAAGCCTCCTCATTTACCTCTGGATCCCCATCTACTCAGCTCTCGCAAGCTTACCTTACAGCGGCGAGGTCTTCGTCATCTACCCGACCTTCTTCTTTTGGGCAACGACCGTTCTTACTGTCTTCATCGCCGTCGGACCAAGGTGGATCATCTCGAGCTTCCGGCAAGCTTACTTCCCGCGCGACAAGGATATCATCCGGGAAGCGTGGATCAGCGGGGACCTCAAGTTGCAACTGGGAATACGGCGTCGGCGGGACGGGCCTTTGCCCAGCATGCCCAGCTTGTCCACTCACCTACAGAGAGATCAGGCGAATAAATCGGACATCCACCGAGATCAAGCGGGTCTTTCTGACCAGCACATCGTCCGAGACCAAGCGCGCCTCGACAATCAAGGAGAATAGGCGGTCTTCACGGCGTTCCTCGTTGCAACGTGCTTCTGTCTCGCCGATAAAGCGGCAATCATTGACATCAAGCATCGGTCTTCTCGGTGTAGTGAGCGGAGGTGATGGTCTCTCGCCTCTCGGGGCTGATTCTGGATCGGAGCAAGAAACGGATGAGGTCTTCGCGCCGAATGATCAGGAGACGACGGACTTCTCGGAGAGCGATCATTGGGAGAATAAAGCAATCCGACGGAGATCCATCACTGGTGATGGTTCTGGGTATGCTGTGTGAAGTACCACAGGCTTCCTTGGGATTAGCGGACCTTTGCATCTATAGAAATATACATCTTAGATCTGCATATCTTGCTGCATTAAATTGACCTGATCGGTCGGTTGGGATTTTGACCTTGGTCTGTTGGGTTTCCGACGGAACTTAAAGGCTTCCACCTGCACAGAAAACTGTTTTAATGTCTTGAGAACGTCGTAGCGCGCGCAATGAGATGGTCTCCACCCCTATTCTCCTCATTACCAGCGACTATCCGAGCCATCCTATCCAAGTCTACCGCGCCACAACCCGAAGTCACTGTACGAGGATGGATCAAGTCGATCCGACAACATAAGAACGTCTCCTTCGCTGTCATCTCGGATGGGAGTACAGCCGAGTCATTGCAAGCTGTCTTCAAGGCTGATGTAGACACTGAGCAGTATGTCTCGAACCTCGTCTTCGTCGGATCAGCTGAGAAAGGTAGTGTCACCCTTGGAGCTAGTGTCTTACTCGAGGGACGGCTGGAGAAGTCACGAGGAGGTGGACAAGAGATGGAACTTGTCGTGAAGCGAAGTACGGTCTTGGGAATATGCGACACTTCTGTAAGTCCCGATTACCATTTGCCTCCACTTCGATTTTGACGTGGGGGAAGGAGTATCCTATGCAGAAGAAAGCATTACCCGAACATGTCTTACGGGAACATGCCCATTTACGGTTTAGGACGACACAGATGGGTTCGGTGATGCGGGTCCGAGATGGGTTGGCGAGGGATTGGCATGATTTTTTCGACGTGAGGAGACACTCCTGACAGTGGGTACAAAGCTGACAAACAAGGTAGGAGAATGAGTTTGTGCATGTCCATACACCAATATTGACTGGTTCGGATTGTGAAGGAGCTGGCGAGGTATTCACCCTTTCGGATCGCGGACGACCTTCACCGCCTACACTACCTCAATCTGGTGACTCTCCATCAAATTCACTATCAACTTCAACATTCTCATCTTCAACGTCGGCCTCCTCAGATTCCTCTAAGTCAGGTCCATCAAGGCCTAAGGTAGACACCCCATCCCTACACTCCCGCAACGAAGCCTTCTTCCCTCATCCTGTCAACCTCATCGTCTCCTCTCAACTCCACCTCGAATGTCCGACTCACGCGCTTGCTCGAACTTACACTCTCTCACCAGCCTTTCGAGCCGAGCCTAGCTTGACTTCTCGACATCTCAGCGAATTCTACATGCTCGAGGCGGAGGTGGGCTTCATCGAAAAGCTTGATCAGCTGCTCGATATAGTCGAAGAAGGTATCAAAGCAACTCTGAGAAAGCTTTTGCAGGGCAACAATCTGCGTCATGTCGGGATGAGGAGGGACTTGTCAGAAGAGGGGATCGGACGACTGGACCGCGAGGATCTGGCTGTCGCCTCAATCAAACCGTTCACTCGAATCACATATACCCACGCTATCGAGCTGCTCGAAAGTCATCCCGAGGCGAGCCGATCATTTACCCATGAGCAGAAATGGGGTCACTCGCTGAGCTCGGAGCATGAGAAATGGCTTGCGAACCGTCTGGACGGACCAGTCTTTGTCACCCATTATCCCAAAACGCTCAAACCCTTCTATATGCTCCCTTCTGCTGACGGCCGGACAGTCGAATGCTTCGACCTCCTCTTGCCCGGCCTGGGAGAACTCGCAGGTGGGTCTCTACGAGAACATCGACTCCCACAACTGTCCGAAGCTATCTCCGAAGCTGGACTAGATGCCGAGGCTTATCAGTGGTATCTCGACTTGAGGAGGTATGGCTCGATCCCGCATGGCGGCTGGGGCATGGGCTGGGATCGTTGGGTATGCTGGGTGACTGGAGTGGGGAATGTGAGGGATGTGGTGCCGTTTCCTAGGTGGCGGGGGCATTGCAAGTACTAGGTGCTATGCGATGAGATGCTTGCCGTCACCAGCTGGATTCTCCCGTGTATTTCGTAGCGTAGCAATCCCTATCATCCGTGTTCGCTAGGCCGGCAGACGCGCGGGTCCCCCATTGAATAATAGTGATCAAAACAGAGCAGTCCTTCTCAAGACCTGGTTACACGATGCTGACTGTGTAGCGTCAAAGGCGGGGCGGATGAAAGCATGACATGTTGCGCAGATCTCCCTGTCGGAAAAAAAGGGGCCAGATAGAGGGATGACATGTCGCGGCGAAAATTAACTTTTGCCAAGCCCTGAGGTCAGGGTAGTCGCCGTGTGGAATTCGTACTCCTCCTCCCCGCTTAATCAGCTTTCCAACGAGACTCGTAATCAGCTTCAACAACGAGACTTGGAATCACCGCCGGTTTGCCAGCTACAAATCTTTTTCTTTCGACTGGACGAGGAGTGTTCATTCGTCTACGGGGACCTGGCGTAGCGGTAGTCCCCGACTTTTTCCTGCGAGAATTTCGGGCGGGATCGCGGCAAGCATCCCCGCATCCTTCCTCGGGTAAGGTGTTTCCGACGAAGTGGATCTATCCTCAAATTGTCACTCCCAGTCCAACTCCCACAGCGGACATCCCCTGAGATCTTCACACGCCTCTCACGACATGACATGTTCACCAACGATCCCACGGTATGAGAAGGCTCCAGAGACCGACGAGGAATGGGAGGACGCTTTGAAGCAGTAATTTCCCATCAGAGGTTCCTTAGCTGATCTCCAGCTACGGATACGACCGAGATGATCCTCCCGCTCGACCTCCGAACGACCCATCGTCCTCCACTTGGCTTACTTCCGGTACTTCCCATTCCTCCCCCGCCTGTACTCCTGGTCCTTCCTCAAACCGCCTTGTTCATCAAGATGACGCAACGCTCGACGAGACATCCGGTGGATGCAAGGGCTCTCCAACACGACTTCCATTTCGGATGGATAAGAACGCTGGCCGAAATGTGAATTCACGTGGACCATTCGATCAACGCCTTGAACTAGCTGGGGAGAAGGAGAACCTCCTTTCGACCGCGGCAATGGATAGAGGATCGTCCAGAGGAAGTGCGGCTTCGGAAGATACGGAAGCGAGGTCCATCTACACCTCAAATTGGACTGAGGATAAGCCGGGTCACGATACGGAAGAGGGTGAAGACAGTCGGTCTGGAGATGCGGAGCGGAGGCGATTGCGTGAATTTTTTGATCGGGAAGGATGGCTTCCTGGCCCAAGGCCTAGCAAGAAGACGAATGTGAGGAGGAAGCGGGCAATGTGAGTGTATGCTCGCGGACTGAGCTGACCAAGTAGACGAAACTTGGGACTGGGTGTCAACGATGAGGCTCCCGAGAGGAAGGCGGTGATTTCGAAATACGCCGAGATGGCAAAACAGGTGAGTAACGTTATGTATACTCAGCTAATGGCAGATATTCAATACGTCGACTGCCATCGTTTCCATCATCCGGGATGGGGAAGAGACGATGTATTCGACCGACGTGAGTCAAAAACAGTGGGACTTAAGCTTATAGTAGCCCGACGCGGATCCTATCGTCATCGTAACTGAAGAGGGTGGATGCGCTCATTCCGTTGTACATCGAAACGAGCAATGCACTGTGATTGCTGATAGCAGCAAGGATTGGCGATTCGCTCGGAACCCCTTACGCGCGGAAGGTGTCAGCAAGGTATGTCATCCTAAATGAACTATCCCTTACTCCAGTTTTACGCATCCGCTCCTCTTCGAGTTCGCAGCAGTAAGGACGCAGCTGTAGAAATCGGTACCATTTGCGTATTGGACACTTCCCCTCGAGATACATTCGATCAGCGAGAACAAGGCATCCTCTTGGGCCTCGCCGAAATGCTGGTTTACCAGCTTACCACACTGGTGAGTACTGCCTTGCGAGTCCGCTGATGATCAGCAATCCGAAATCGTCGCCAAATCTTCGAGCTCAATGTACGAAGCGATTATAGCTTTCTTACGCCGATCCGTTATGCCGGAGAACAAGCGACGTTCCTCCGCTCCCAAGCGCAAGGAGAGCGTAAGGCTTGCGCGAGACTCTTCTTTCGCACCTCGTGAACGACCTGCGCCTTCGCAGAACGCGTCTGCCGCCGATGTCCGCCCGCACAGCCCGGTAGTCCTAGATGATCCCATAATGGCGGTCAAGACCGGTCCGCGAGACAGCAAGGATGCGAAGCGACATACCCTCCTGATGGACCGAGAGCTGTTTACGGATGTCGCTTCGACTTTGAGGCGTATTCTGCAGGCGGATGCTGTTGCAGTGGTGAACCTGGACGAGTATCAACTGTTTGTGCGGACAAATAGCACGGACGATGATCGATCACGTTCACATAGCGATAAAAGTACGAAGGAGGATGTCGTCGCGGACTTCCTCATGGGCAAACCTTGGCCTGCACGTATTGAACCGGTCGTCAACTATGTACCTAGGACAAATGGTTCCGGTGTCCAACTCCTCGGCACGGATTCCGATCTGGGTCAACATTTCCATTTCCACCAAGAACACAGCGAGGCGACTCTTGGCGAGTTCTTGAGGAAATGGCTTCACAATGGTCATTTCTGGTTGGATCGCAAGGAAAAGGGGGACGACGTATCGCGACGGCTCTTGTCACTCATGCCGGAGCAATGTCAGACGATGCTTGCGACGGCTCTTTTGACACACGATGGGAAGCCTCGATTCGCTTCATTTGTCTCGTGGAATCGCCCGCCATCGGCATTCAACGAGTCGAATACCGTTGCGCTCCCAGGCGCATCAATTCTAGGCGGGATTGCAATGGCTGCGCTAGCTATTCGCAAGGTGCGGTCACTCGAGCAGTCTCAAATATCGTATAGCAACCTGCAAGCACAGTGAGTGATCCCTTGAAGTCTTGGCTAACCCTCAGTGAGCTACGCACACCGCTCCACCAGATCCTGGCGATCACGCAGCTTCTCCGCTCCTCCATGAACGATCTCGCCGAAGTCCCACATCAGCTCACCCTCACTAACATCAACTGCCTCACAACGACTCAACAAATCCGCGACCTTCTCCCATTCCTTGACGCCATCGATACCTCTGGGAAGACCTTACATGGAATCGTCGACAATATCCTCTCATTCCTTGATCTCAAGGCGAACGACAACATGATCGCCGCTAGCTCCGTTCAGAATCCCTCTCCATCGCTCCTCAACTCGCCTTCCGGTGCTACACAGTCTCTTGAGGTACTTTTCGAGGAACTGGTACATGAGGCATGGGACGAAGACAAGCGGTCTAGAAGAGCGAACGGACAGCCTCTAGTCAACATCGAGACGGTCTTTGAGATAATACCGCCTCTACTTGGGGAGAAGGTGACTGAGGATACGGGAGGTGCCCTGAGACGGTGAGTGAGATCTGCAATTTGGAGCTGACGGGTAGCGCCCTTGCGAAGATCCTGTCGAACGCCTACAAGTTTATTGATAGCGAAGGCTGCGTGGAGATCTACGTGGATGATGTTCCGTGTCTTTTGCCTCCTGAAGGCTGCGAAGACGTAAGTTTGTCTTGGTCTGATCTTCGTTGTTCATGATTCGTAGCTATCCACATCCCGACGAATCATCATCAAGATCGCCGACAATGGCCGAGTGAGTGGATGCGTATGAGTATATGCTGACTTGGTAGGGAATGGAACAATCTTTCGTTCGCGAAAAGCTTGGGGAGCCGTGGGCGAAGGAAGATCCGTACACGACTGGAAGTGGTGAGTAGCACAACGAGGACTTGTCTGACGTTCAGGCCTTTCTGTACACCTCGCATACCGCATCATCGACCTAATGGGGGGCCAGATGGAGATCAGCTCTGCCCCGGGACGAGGTTGCACCGTCCAGATCGAGGTTCCACTCCCCCGCCGGCACATCTCCCTTCCTTCCTCCCCAAACCCAGAGTCCCCGGAGCCCGTGTCTCCAATCGATCCTATTCATCTTGCGGCAGCTCCAGACGAGATGCACATCGAGCGCAAAGTCGGTCTCGCTGGATTTGACCTTGGTCCAGTTGGCACATATGGACTCGAACGACTGCAGACCTGCCTTGAGAGGCAGTACAGAAAGCTTGGATGCGAGATCGTACCGATCGAGGAAGCTGATCTCGTAATGATCGACGGGCGGCAGGAGGAGAACGCAAGTGGTGCTGAGTATATCCGCCAGATCAAGACCGGCGAGATTGTCTTCCTCGTCACTCACGATCACGAGCCGGACCCATCAGTTGTGGCAGTTGAGAGGGAATTAGGCAAGAATGTCCGTCGATTCCGCAAACCAGCAACACCTTCGACTCTCCGTGAATCATTATTTCCCGGTCACTTGAAAGCGATTCAAGCGGAGATACCGACAGCCGATGGAATACACAGAACCCCGATCAGCTCGCCTGACCAGGTGGATGCGAACGGTCACGATGTGCATAGTAAGGGTCAGCCCAAGGCACACTTCGATGATGACTCGCTACATCGACCTCGATGTCGGCCATCCAGCCTTTTCGCTGGGTTGAGCCAGCTATGGAAGCCGAAGAATATGCCTATGGAGGATGCTGTAGCAAGCCTCTGTCTCGGCGACTACTTCTCCTCTCGACGACGGACTTCACTCGTCCGGATTACCTCCAACGCCTCATCCGGACCGGAATCGTCCGCGGACCCGACTACCCCGACAATAGCATCCATCGAGTCAGGAGACGCGCCTCAGATGGCCTCGTTGTCGCAGTCAACATCGGTCGAGACCGACTCTGACCCGGAATTGCTCAAAGTGTTGGTAGTGGAGGACAATGCGATCAACCGGAAGATCTTGGTCAAGATCTTGTCTTCCAAGATTGTAAGTGATTTGTGAGGTTGCATAGCTGATGAGTAGTCGGTTGATATATACGAGGCGGAAGATGGGTGTGCGGCTGTTGAGCAGTTCAAGGATTTTACGGGTCCTGCCATTGGTGAGTCCTTCTCACGGATTGAAGTCAGGCTAACATCGATCAGTGCTGCTTGACATCAATATGTGCGTTACGCCGGCGTTAATTAATGAGGACTCGTAGCTGACGATCCCCAGGCCTAAGATGGACGGCTATCAAGCATGCCTGGAGATGCGTGCGATCGAGAAAGCGATGACGCAGCGGGGTCGATCACAGATTATTGCCGTGACAGCATTAGGAGGTGAAGCAGAGAAGCGGAGGGGTTTAGTGGAGTGAGTGATGATTCACCGATACATGGGCGTCCAAAGCTAATGACGCTGTAGATCGGGTATGGATTCATGGTTCACGAAACCATGCGGGAAGGCTACGATACATAAAGCTGTGGAAGAGGCTCGGAAGTTACTTTTGGGGATCGAGGAAGCTGTCGGGATTGTATAAGCTATAGGGGTCTTTGCGATTTGCATGGCGGTTTCTTTTGGGATTTGCGGGTGAGAGTTGCATAGGATCCGCATAGATGCATGGTTCCCGAGAGTCGCAACACCCAATCCACTGCGTTGATCGTTGCAGACAGGCAAAGCGAGGGACAACTTTGTAACGTGAATCCCCTAGTTAGGAAACACCCCCCTTTATGGGACAGCTCCACTTTCCTTTCTCCTCGTTACCATCAAATTGATTGTTCTCATCATGCAACAGCCTGAGACCCCTCTCGAGCTAGCAATAACTAGCTACACATCTCAGCTACACATCCCTCCCGAAGACCAGTCGTCTATACGCCAAATCGCCGAAGATTTTGACGTTTCAAGAACCACCCTCTCAAACCGCCTAAGAGGGGTTACTCAGTCCCGTTCTCGAGCTTTTACCCACCGCCAAGCCGTCTCACATGATGAAGAAGCATCCCTGATCGAGTACATACGCCTTTCCTCCCTCCTTGGCCACCCACCGCCGCCATACATGGTGTACGAAGTGGCTGATGAGATACGCCAAAATCGACTTCTCATGGCATCATCCCTCTCCCTTCCTCCCCCTCCGCTTGGTCATACATGG